>Ga0207639_10000039_pt1 | contig 143047 bp, 115 predicted proteins | sample KBSCornC32_FD_184299 | JGI IMG/M metagenome (GOLD analysis project Ga0207639, IMG submission 184299) | Corn rhizosphere microbial communities from Kellogg Biological Station, Michigan, USA - KBS Corn C3-2 (SPAdes) (version 2) | ecosystem: Host-associated > Plants > Roots > Rhizosphere > Soil ... | reverse complement strand
GGGTCGAAGGTCGCCTGGGCGCGTTGCGCTTTCGTTCCGTCGCCTCTCAACTTCCTCGAAATGTTTGGTCTGGCAGCGGCGCCGTTATCGAAGCTCTTCACAGGGCAACCTTTGCACCGGGCACTCATCTCAACCTGCTGACGCCCTTATTCTGCGCAGCGAAACGGAGCAGGGTACACAGAACGCGAACAAAATCCGTACATTCGATCGAGCGAATCGTGCCCAGGTTAGGCGGCAGATAAAGCAGGAGGAGTTCTATGGCAGAGATTAGAAGAGAAGAGAACTTCAGCAGTTCCGGGCTTTCAACGGCAGCCCTTGCGCATGCCGACGAACCATTACAGCAGGAAGAGTACACGGATGAGCGCTCGGCGCAGCGAGTAGATGGGTTTGATCGCGGCGACGCAAGCACCGGCGTCCGTGCTAACAACAGTTCAGCGCAGACTGCGGAAACCGACGAGCGCACCGCACTTTTCTCGCCTGACGAGACCAACAGCCTTCGCGGTCAATGGGATTCGGTCCAGGTCGGATTTGTCGACGAGCCGCGTCAGGCGGTGGAGAAGGCGGACGCATTGGTAGCAGGCGCCATGAAGCGACTGGCCGAAGTGTTCGCGGCAGAGCGTGAGCGGCTGGAAAAACAGTGGGATCGCGGGGACAGCGTATCGACAGAGGAGCTGCGACTGGCGTTGCGGCGTTACCGCGCATTCTTCGGACGCTTGCTCTCGGTTTAGCTTACCAACGGTTCCGAAAATGGAAAGGGCCAGGAGTTGAACTCCCGGCCCCTTTTCTTTTGCGAGGTGTTCGAGCTATTCGGTGACCGTCAGCTCGGCGTGAAGGCTGGCTGTTGAGTCTTCTCCCGCCCATACGTCGAACGTGCTCGGCTCAACCACCCACTTCTTTGTTTGCGGATCCCAGAACTGGAGTTCGTTTTTGCCCAGCGCGAACTTCAGGGTCTGTTTTTCACCAGGCTTGAGGGCTACACGCTTGAATCCCTCAAGCTGGCGGACGGGACGGGACGCGGAACCCCAGCGCTGGTGAATATAGACCTGGGCTACTGCGTCTCCGGCTACGCTGCCGGTGTTCGTCACATCCACCTCCACCTCGGTTGCGTCGCCGGCCTTGATGCTGGTCTTCCTGAGCTTCAGGTTTTCGAATTTGAAGCTTGTGTAACTGAGGCCATAACCAAACGGGAAGAGCGGTTTGCTCGAGACATCCCAATAACGCGAGGTGAAGTTAGGCCGGTCTTCCGGTTCATGCGTGAGGTTGTGGTTGTAGTAGAGCGGCTCTTCACCGGCCGTGTGCGCCCAGCTAACCGGCAGCTTGCCGCCGGGGTTCACATCGCCGAACAACACGTCGCTGACGGCGTTGCCACCTTCGCTGCCTGGGTACCATGCTTCGAGAATCGCGGGCACATGTTGAGCAGCCCAGCTGATGTCGAGCGGGCGGCCGTTCAGCAGCACGAGGACAACCGGCTTCCCTGAGGCGACCGCCGTCTCCAGCATCTGTTCCTGGATGCCGGGCAGATCCATCGAAGCGCGCGAGGCGGCTTCGCTGCTCATATTGGCAGTTTCGCCGAGCACCGCGATCACGAGGTCCGCGGAAGCTGCGGCCTCTTTGGTTTTGGAGAGGGTCTCGTTGATCTCGGCCTCGGTGGGCGGAGTGATCTTCTTCGCCTTTGTGATCTGGTCAATCAACGACGGGTAGGTGCGACCCGGAACAGGACCGGGAACATAGCTGATCTCAGCGCCGGGAAGTCTGGCCTTCAGGCCAGCGAGCAACGTGACTGGATGGCTCTTCGAGGCGCCGCCGAACAGGCCCTCAACCGCCCAGCCGCCTTCCATATCCGAGCCGCGGTCGGCGAGAGCTCCGATGATGGCAATCTTTTTCAGGTCCTTGTTCAGCGGCAGCGTGTGATTTTCGTTCTTGAGCAGGACCATGGAACGGGCTGCGACTTTGCGCGCCAGTTCTCTTCCCTCGGGCCGGTTGAGTGTCGGCTCAACCTTCGACTCATCCACGTATGGATGGTCAAACAGGCCGAGCTTGTACTTGGCTTCGAGGATCGGGAGCACCATTGCATCGAGTTGAGTCTGGGTAATCTTCCCGGCGCTCACCAGCTTACTGATGTTCTTCACGTAGGTTCCGCTGGCCATATCCATATTGAGGCCTGCGCTCACGCCTTTGAGCGCGGCATCTTCGGGGTCCTTCGCGAATCCGTGCACCTGCAGGCTGCCGACGGCAAATGCGTCGGACACAACGAATCCCTTGTAGCCCCATTGGTTACGAAGAATGTCTGTGAGCAGCCAGTGATTGCCGGAAGCCGGAACATCGTTGAGGTCCATGTAGGCGCTCATAAAGCTGCCTGCACCTGCCTCAGCGGCGGCATGGAACGGAACCAGGTAGACGTTCTGCATGAGCTCTTCGGGAACGTACGAAGAGTCATAGTCGCGACCGCCCTCGGCAGCACCGTATCCGGCGAAGTGCTTAACGCACACCAACACGCTGTCTGGCCCGACCGACTCTCCCTGAAAGCCGCGAACCTGCGCACGAGCCATGGCGGCTCCGAGATATGGGTCTTCGCCGGCACCCTCAGTGATGCGTCCCCATCGCGAATCGCGCGCGATGTCGACCATCGGTGTGAACGTCCAGAGAATCCCTGCCGCACGAGCATCCTGACCCGCGTAACGCTGAGCGGCCTCTTCTACCGAAGGATCCCATGAGGAAGCCATGGCGAGCGGGACCGGAAAGACTGTCCTGTACCCGTGGATCACGTCATAGGCGAACAGAATCGGGATGTGCAGACGCGACTGCTCCACAGCGATGTGCTGCAGGCGATTGATCTCCTTCACATCGATGAGCCACAGGACCGAGCCGACACCACCCTTGGCAATGAGCTGATCCGGCTTCTCGCCGCCGAGCATTGGCATGACGATTCCAGCCGCCTGGTTCATCTGCCCGATCTTCTCGTCGACATTCATCTGTTTGAGCAGAGCCTCGGCCCGGCGATGAGCCTCGCCACTGGTGATGGAACCTGACTGAGCCGCAATTTGTGTTGTGAATGCGAGGAGACAACCGAGCAGAAACGTCAATTTCACTGGCCACAGATTTCGCATGAACAGATATGTCCCTCCCCGGGGACTGAAAAGCATATTGCATTGAGGTGAGGCTTGGCTGGCCGCTCTTCCGGAAGGATTTCAGTCGGCCGCCTGGAGTGGATAAAAGATTCCGCCGCTCACAGGAATGTGTGCGCAACTCCGGCGGTGTCTCCACAAAAAAAGCGCCCCCCGATTAGTCCCGCCTGGATTTGTCCAGGTCTGGTAACCGGAGGGGCGAGGAGCCGCAATCACAAGAAAACGCGCCGTTGGTGCGACACACTTTCGGCACATCTCCTGGACCGACTTCCAATGTATGCAGAACTGAATACTGGAAAAAGGTTTGTTCGGGTAGCAGATCATTGCTGCCGCTGATAAGCCAAACAAATCATGCTTCTTAATCTATTCTGGACAACCCTGAAACCGGGACGTATTATACGCAGTGCAGGGAATCCAGAAATCTATACGCCCTTCTTTTCCACCGTGTGGGGCTCATTGCTTGACGGGGAGAACGGGTGCAGTTTCTCAAATTCACCTGAAGTTTTTTGGTGGCGCGCGACGGCTGCCGATCCGAACGTCTCTGGTGCGGATCGCTTTTGCGCAAGTTGATCGCACCCGCACTTGCCCAAAGCAGGGCTGAGTCGCTTGAGGAGTGTTGAATGCCGCTGGCGCCGAAATCCATGCAGGACGTGGAGCAGCCAGGGCTGGTCTTTGATCCAGCAGCTGTGCGCGAACAACTTCAAAGACTTTTAACTCACCCACTCTTTTCAAACAGCAAGAGGTATCCGGCGCTACTCGCGTACACCGTGGAGCAAACTCTGCTGGGCAACGGCGGGGATTTGAAAGAGCGCAGCATTGGCATCGAAGTTTTCGGACGGACTCCGACCTACGATGCGAATGCCGATCCCGTAGTGCGCATTACGGCGGGTGAGGTTCGCAAGAGGCTGGGACTCTACTACTACGACTCGGCACACGCGGGCGAACTGGTGATTGAACTGCCTGTCGGCTCCTACGTGCCGGTCTTCCGGCAGCCTGAGGGATTCAGCGAACCACAGCAGGAGGCACTTGAGCCCCCCTCTCTCACGCTTCCTCCGCTTCCGTCAGAGCCGCTTGCCGCTCCAGCAACGAACGATACTCCTGTCAAAGCTAAACCGTCGCGGCTGCGCTGGCCGCTCCTGGCGTTGCTGACAGTGGCGGGATGTATCGCCGGCGTTTTTGTGGGTATGCGCATTCAGCCCGCACCACCAGCCGAACCACCGTCAAACATCGATCGATTCTGGGAGCCGTTTCTCTCGAGCCCGAACACGACCACATTTTGCCTTGGCGAGCCCGCAAAAAACATCGACATGGACTCGATCAATTCATTCGAAGCGCCTGTGAGCGCGCCAGAACCGCAGAAACTCTATGTGCGGCTGCATCTCTCCGGCAACCTGGCCCTGGCGGACGTGATTACGCTGACGCGCGCGGCAGCGGCGCTCGAAACGCGGCATAAGGCATTTCGCGTGGTGCCAGCGTCTGAAGCAAGCTTCGCGCAGCTGCGTGAGGGTCCGATTGTGCTGATTGGGGCCTTCGACAACATCTGGACGCTTCGCGTGACGCAGAAGCTGCGGTTCGGATTTGAGTCGAAGAATGGAGACGCACTGCTTGTCGACCGCAAGAGCGGAGACAAAACAACATGGGCGACAAACTGGGACCTTCCCTACCAGAAGCTGTCGAAGGATTACGCGATCGTAGCGCGTATCCACGACAACACGACGGGACAGCCAGTGATTATCGCGGCCGGCATCTCTGAAGAAGGTACAGAAGCAGCCGGAGAGATCCTTTATAACCCCGTTTACCTTAATACACTGCTTGCGAAGGCGCCCGCCAACTGGGAAAAGATGAATATGGAAGCAGTGATCGAGACTCAGGTGATTGAAGGCCACTCCGGCCCACCGAACATACTCGCGGTTGAAACCTGGTAATTGCGATTCCTGCTCTTGACTGGAAACACACAACCGCGGGTCTGCGCGATCAGTCTACTTTGACCTGGCTTTCTGCGCAGCCCAGCGCTTGCGTTGTGCCTCGGCAATTCGCTTGCGTGCTTCCGGGCTAAGTACCCGCTTCTTCCTTCTTTTGTTTGGCCCTCTGGTTGATTTGTTTACGGAACTCGACGAACTATTCGATCGTGAACCTGCGAGCAGAGAACGCACCTGAGTTAGTCTTGCAATCTCCGCGTCAATTTCGGCAAGGATAGATTCAATCGACATTCCAAAAGGATAAATGAATATCCGTGTCCCACCTATAAGAAACCTGGTACTTACATACGTGCAATTTGCGGTTACTTACTGCGGGTTACCGTGCGACTTTTCCTGATAAGCCTTCTGCAGAATGTAGAAGGCCTGCTTTTTCTCACCCTGATCAGATATAAGTCCTTTGCGATTGAATTCGTCCTGAATTCCCGTAAGTGGCCTGTTTGGCGAACGAAAATCCATGAGTATCCAGGGACTCATCCCTCGAAGTTGCGCAATCTTGCGCAGCATAGGGAGTTGATGACGATAGATATTTGCCTGATACTCCTCGGTCCAGCGCTCGTTCTCATTTCCATGCAGACCTGCTTTCGCCCCGCCTCCGAATTCGCTCACGATAAGCGGCTTCTGGTATGAGATCTGCCATTCGATGTTGTCAGCGCTTTCAGGACGACCCTCATACCATCCGACGTATTCGTTGAATCCAATTACGTCGAGAGCCTGCCCAAGAGGATCGTCGATGATCTTTGTGTTCCCGTGAGCACGAACCAACAGCGCTGCCGTGATTAGCCTGGTTGGATCAAGACTGCGTGCGCGCGATGCCAGAGTACTGATGAACTGCGTGCGTGCCGGTGTGTTCGGAGTTTCATTGGCCATGGACCAGAGCACGATTGCTGCGTGATTGCGCGACGTATTGATCTCTTCATCCAGTTGCTGCTCGGCTTTGGCGAGAACTTTTGGATTCTCGAACTGCACTGCCCAGTAGACCGGGTTTTCCGACCAAACCAGCACGCCCATGCGATCTGCGGCGCGCAGCATGGTTTCTGCATGCGGATAGTGGGCGAGGCGCGCGAAGTTACCACCAAGCTCCTTCACCCAGCCTAGAAGCGTTTCCGCATCTTTATCGGAGTAAGCGCGGCCGGTACGAAAGGGGGCTTCCGCATGGATGCAAACACCTCGAAGAAAAATCGGTTTGCCATTGAGAAGAACGTCAGTCCCGCGGACTTCGATGGTGCGGAATCCAATCAGTTCATCGATTGCATCCTGGCCGGCGCGAATCACGACCTTGTAGAGCTTGGGAGTTTCTGGCGACCAACGCTCGAGACCCTTCACGCTGAAGCGAATCAGTGCGCGGCCATCCGCACCCACCTCGGCGGTGGAGCTTGCCTGCAGGTCCGGAATCTGGACTTCCACCTTTTCTCCTGCGGTTGCACCAGTTACATGCACCCACCCTTCGATGATCCCTTCTTCTGTCCGGCTAAGGTGAAGGTCATATTGATCCATAAAGGTATCCGGAACCTCAATCAGGGAAACATCGCGGGTGAGACCGCCGTAGTTCCACCAGTCAGTCTGTAGCGTGGGCACGTTGTCTTCACGCCGGGTGTTATCGACTGCCGCAACAACGAAGTTGCTTCCGGAGTGAACTGCCGGCGTGATTTCGCAGTTGAAGGACGTGTATCCACCTTCGTGCTCGCAGACCTTCTGTCCGTTGACCCAAAACCAGGAGCGGTAATTGGCGGCGCCGACGTGAAGAAAGATGTGCGTGTGTGGCTTTGGTTCGTAAGTGAAATCCTTCTCGTACCAGACTGGGCCTTCGTAGTACATCAGGGATTCCCGCTGCGTGTTCCAGTCACCGGGGACCTTCAGCTTCGGCGCTTTGGAGAAGTCATACTCGGTCGGAAATGGATCGCCGGGCTTGGCCTTGTAGTTCATGAACCAGCCATTTTTCTTCTCTTCATGATGGAAGCTGAATAAGCCTGAAAAGTAGGGATCCATGATGGTGGCCCAGTCTCCATCCAGCGAGGTGGCTGGTCGGCGGTCCGCACCGGTCAGGACGATCGGAGCTGATGCAGCATGGGCGCTGGTTGCCGAAACGAGAGTCAGGAACAAACCCAAAGCAGCTGCGGTGATTGCTGCGATGTTAGGAAGAAAGCTAAAAGCAGCTTGAGGGCGGCCAGAAAACACGGACATTGCTGATCCTTTGGGCAAGAGATCGAGAGCCATTCGTGGCGTTGAACTGCCCGCTCCCGGCAAACGGATCATCTTATCGCCAATCGGCGCAACGTGTATACGCGAGCGTTCCAAAGAGAAAAGGCGAGCCAGGCCGGCCCGCCTTTCAACGTTGAGTTGCGTTCAGCTTTTTACAGAGGTCCCATGAACATTACGTGGACGTAGGTTCCGAGCCGAACGTTGTAGGCGAGATAGTAGCCATCGTGATCTGGATCGGGATAGATGATGATGTCATCCGCGTCCCAGTTCCAGCCGTCACAGAATGCAAAGTCTGCCGGCGCGACGCTCCAATACCAATTGTTGAACTGGAAGCGGGTCGGTCCGCCACCGGCAAGGCGCCAGCGATGGGAAGGCCCGAAGCCGCCGGTGAAGCGACCATGCTCCCATGGACGTTGCACGCGGTAGCGATCGTCATCGCGACCAGTATCGTGTCCAACCCACTTATTGCCGCGGTCCACATGCGGGGCATTCGGATGACCCTTCTGATCGGAGAAGTTCCGCGGCTGAAGCTTCAGTTGCTGGCGCATGTCATTGGTCTTGTGAGCAGGCGCCGCTTTGGGCGCGCGGTAAGGCGCCGGTCCGCGCGACGGCGGAGGCATCGCCGGCCTGCCATGATCTTGCGGATGCTGTTGGGCGATCGCCGGCAAACTCGCCGTCAAGAGAACTGCCAGAAACATCTTCACTGTACGCATTCTGTTTTCCTCCTTTGCGTACGCTGAGCGGGCGAAACAAAAGGTAGACCGCTCAATTCGATCTCTACTTCATCTCACAAGTTTATAAACACGCTCGGGCTCTCCAAGTTGCAAGGGCCTGGAGTGCGTGCGGTTTCATTGGGATGGAAGGTGCGGGATCATTGGATCAGATGCAGCTCGCAGCTGCAAATGGAAAAGGCGACCCGTCGGCCGCCTATTCCTTTCCCAGATAATCTATGTCTTCTAACGCCCGAGATACATCACATGGACATAGGTTCCCAGACGCAAGTTATAGGCTAGATACCAGCCTGCGTGATCAGGGTCCCCGTAGATCGAAATGGTGTCGGACTTCCAATCCCAGTCACCGCAAAACGATGCATCGTAGGGCGCGACATTCCAAATTGATCCATTGAATGAGAACCGCGCAGCGGTTCCGCCATCGAGTCGCCAGACGTGCTCGCGCCCGTATCCACCCTCCCAGCGGCCGTGCTCCCACGGAGTATCGATGCGATAGTGCTCATCGTTGCGGCCTGTGTCGTGGCCGATCCAGCGAGAGCCGTCCACATGAGGAAAGTAAGGATGCCCCTGATGATCCTGAAAGTCCCAACCCTCGTAATACTGATGCGGGTGGCCGTGATACTCTCTTGGCCCCTGTGGAGGCGCGGTGCGGGAATACTCGCGATCGACACGATCGCTGTGGTCATCGTTCTTTGCAAATGCGGAAAGACTGAAAGCGAGGATGCCTGCAACTGCAAGAGGTGCGACGCGCATGGTTCCTCCCTTTAACCTTCAGAGACGAAACTGCGCCGCTGTGCAAGGAAGAGCACGGCACGAACGGGCTCTGAAGGCGGGTGCCGAAGTGCACCTACTCTAGCTCACCTTCAGAAATCCCGATGCATTACTTAAGACGGGTTTTGAATTGTCAGGAAGTCACGAGGAACTCGAGCTCGATCACGCGATGACTGCAGCAGGAGCACGCCGCCATGAATAGAGCGGGAACCGGTTCGCCAGCTCGGCAACCTCGCCACGAATGCGATCGAGTGCCGCATCGTCGTTGCGCCTGTCCAGAGCCTTCGCAATCCATCCGCCGATGACATGCATTTCCGGCTCTTTCATGCCGCGTGTCGTCAAAGCGGGAGTTCCGATGCGGATGCCCGATGGCTTGAGAGGAGGATTGGTGTCGTAGGGAATCGCATTTTTATTGACCGTGATTCCAGCCTTGCCGAGAGCCGCCTCGGCCTCAGAACCGAGAATTCCCTTCTGGAACACATCGACCAGCATCAGGTGATTGTCAGTGCCGCCGGAGACGATTCGATAACCAGCTTGCTGAAGGGACTCGGCCAGCACCTTGGCATTCGCAACCACCTGTGCGGCGTACGTTTTGAACTCCGGCCGCAACACCTCTCCAAAGGCAACCGCCTTGGCAGCGATGATGTGCACCAGCGGACCGCCCTGCTGACCGGGGAAAACGGCCATATCGATTGCCTTACCAATCGTCTGTTCCGCCTTCTCGCCAACTTGGTAGTTCTTTCCGCACAGGATCATTCCGGCGCGCGGTCCGCGCAAAGTCTTGTGCGTGGTGGTGGTGGTGATGTGCGCATGCGGGATGGGCGAAGGATGCGAGCCCCCGGCAACAAGCCCCGCGATGTGCGCCATGTCGAAGATGTAAACCGCTCCGACTTTGTCTGCAATCTGGCGCATACGCGCGAAATCCCACAGGCGCGGGTACGCGCTGGCTCCGCCGATAATCGCTTTCGGCTTTTCTCGCAGAGCAATGGCCTCGAGCTCGTCGTAGTCGATGACTTCGGTGTCGCGCCGAACCGTGTAGAACGTAGTGCGGTAAAGCTTGCCACTGAAACTGAGCTTGTGGCCGTGGGTGAGGTGACCGCCGTGCGCGAGATCGAGGCCGAGGATGGTGTCGCCCGGCTGCAGCACCGCCATGTATGCGCCTGCGTTGGCCTGCGAACCGGAGTGCGGCTGCACGTTGGCGAATTCCGCATCGAAGATCTGCCTGGCGCGATCGCGTGCGAGATTCTCGACCACGTCGGTGTACTCGCATCCACCGTAATAGCGCCGGCCCGGATATCCCTCGGCGTATTTGTTGGTGAAGACCGAACCTGCTGCCTCCAGTACCGCCTCGGAGACAAAGTTTTCGCTGGCAATCATCTCCAGCCCTTCGTGCTGGCGAAGCGTCTCGTGGTCAATGGCGGCTGCAACTTCAGGATCGGCTTGGGCAAGGGAAAGGGCCATGCGGTCGGTCATATTAGGATTTTACGGCATGGTTGTCTGTGAGAAACCGGTGAATTCCGGGGCTGAATCCTCCGATCGCTGGATGGTTCGATCAAGAGTCACAAGCCTCGAAGGGTCAGCGGGAAAGCACCTGCTCCGTAGCGGCACGCACCTGCCCACTGCCGCTATCGGCCAGAAAGACCACCAGGCGAACCGGCCCATTTGCTTCATTTGCCTGCGCCAGCGGACCTGCCGGGACCACGAGCGGCCGACCGTCAATCGCATCGTTGCTGAATACCTTCAGTGCGCGCACAACTGCGATGTGATGCAGGGTACGACCAGCGTTTTCGCCACGCGCAACTTCAGAGTGCGTCGCGTTGGAGGCTAGAACGGCAAAGAGCCTTGTGCCGTTCGCCTTCTCTCCGCGGATCGTGAAATGGACGGTACCCTGGTCCCAGTGCGCGTTCTCGATAGATAAGTCAGTCTTCGGTTTCGCCGCAGCTTTGTTCAGCGCCGCGAGCAGTGCACGGCCATTGCTGCCGACGAATTGACTTGTGCCGTCGACGACCATCTGCGGAGTGTAGGCCGAGTCAAGAGCAAAGCGGCGCACGTACTCCTCCTGCCGCTGCGTCACCGACTCCAGAGAAAAGGGATCGCGCCAGCCCTGATGATCCCAGTAGGTCACGTGCTCGCTCAAGACGATGGCCTCGGCGCCGGGCACAAACTGCTTCGAGTCCAGCTCAGCCAGAAGCGCATCCGCTGGAGGACAGTCAGAACAGCCTTCAGAGGTAAACAGCTCAACGAGGACGGGAACCCGCTGATCGATCTTGTTTGATTGCGGGATCTGCGATGTGCCGACTATCGAAGACGTGACCAACAGCAGCGAAAAAAACGCTGAAATAAGCTGCCGGTTTGGAAACGCGAAAGGGGAAGCCATACAAACCTATGACTCCGAATCGTTCCATCGGGTTACAGGGAGGCAAATTTATTCGCAACACCGGTCACCTGTCACGCGACTTTCCTAAAGTGATCTCCGGGCTGGGTAGAAATTTGCTTGGACGTTGCAGAACTTTCGTCGTGAGCTTGTGTCGGGAACAAACATCGGGCCGGAAGCTAATCCACGGTGGCCCGCTGGAGAGAAAGACATGCGACGTACGATTCCGATACTTGCCCTGGCCACTTTGTTCGCCACGGCGCCCTTGTTTGCCCAGCAATCTGCCGAACAACCGAAAGAAGGTTCGGTGAACGACCGACGCGAAGACCAGCAACAGCGTATCGCGAACGGAGTGCAATCCGGACAGCTCACCGCAGGCGAGACCAAGCGCCTCGAAACGCGCGAAGCGAATCTGAACAGGGAAATCAAGAATGATCGTCAGGCTAACGGCGGCAGGCTCACTCCGCAGGAGCGGCGCCAGGTCAACCGCCAGCAGAACAACCTGAGCCGGTCTATCTACAACGACAAGCACAATGCGGCACAGGCTCACTACGGCAACAACGAAGTTGGACAGCGCAGGGAGAACCAGCAGGACCGCATTGCGCAGGGCATCCGCAGCGGCCAGATGAGCGCAGGCGAGGCGGCGCGTACAGAGAATCGAGAGCAGAGAATCAATCGCAGCATTGCCGCCGATCGCGCAGCCAATGGCGGAAGGCTCACTGCGCAGGAGCGGCGCAACATTAATCAACGCCAGAACCGAGTCAGTCGCCAGATCTATCGCCAGAAACACAACAGCAGAGTCGCGCCGAAATAAGCCAAGCCTCCCTCCCCATGCCAACAGGAGCCGGTTATGCTGAACGCATGACCGGCTCGCGTGTTCTGAGGCTCTTAATGTTTTCCGCTCTTCTGGCGAGCGCGCAGCCCAGGCAAAAGGCGGGAGTTGCGTTCACCATCACGCCGACTCTTGTGGAAGCCGGCTCGCCGGAAATGATTGCGGTCTCCGCGCCCACTGCAACGAGCATGGAAGGCGAATGGCTGGGACACAAGCTGGAATTTTTCCACCATGGCCGGGAGTGGGTGGCACTGGCAGGCGTTGATGTGGAAACAAACCCGCAAATGTCGACTCTGCACATTACCGCACAAAGCGGCACCGGACCGATCGAGTTCAGCCGGACAATCGAAATCCATGCTGCGCACTATCGCACGGGCAAACTCACTGTTGCTCCGAAATTCGTTGAGCCCGGCCCGGAAGAGCAGAAAGAGATTGCTGTAGACAGAGAAGTCAAAGATAGGATCTTCGCGACCAGTGCACCGGAACCGCTATGGCAAAGCAGCTTTCGCGCACCGGTGAAGGCGCCACCAACAGACAGCTTTGGTACGCGCCGCATGTTCAATGGAAAACTGGCCAGCATTCACAAGGGCATGGATTTTCGCGCACCGGCCGGCACAGTCGTTCGCGCCTCCAACAGCGGGGTTGTTGTGCTGGCGCGGCATCTCTACTACGAAGGAAATTGCGTCATCATCGATCACGGCCTTGGCCTGTACACGCTCTCGATGCACTTCAGCCGCATCGACGTGCGTGAAGGCCAGCATGTTGAGACGGGAGACAAGCTCGGTCTCAGTGGAGCCACGGGCCGGGTGACTGGGCCGCACCTCCACTGGGCCGTGCGGTGGCAGAACGCTTACCTGGATCCGGCGAAACTTCTACGACTTAATCTGAATACGATCCGCTGAGAAGGTGGTCAGCGCGAGACGAGGTCCTTTTCCGCTTCTGCAGACTCTTCGACCATTGTGCCGGATGCAGTGGCTCGCTCACGCCGCAGAGCCCTGAAAGCGCGGTAGACGAACCACCCCATATGCCAGCCATCCATGTATTGGAAAGGCGTTTCGCCAGTTGTGTAATGGCCGCAAGGCAGTACGCGCTTTTCGAAATTCAGACCGACGCGAGTAAAAGCATCCACGACTTGTAGCGAATACTCCTTCGGGAACGTCAGGTCGTAATTGGCATACACAAGAAGGATCTTCTTGCGCAATCCGTCGACTTCAGCACTGGCCATGCGATCGTAATAACTCACGGGGCTGACCGCCGACCACAGTTCGCGAATCCTTGACTGAGTCAGCCCTGCGTTTTGCAATGCTTCGCGAATGTGTCGAGTGCTCTGTCCTTCCCACACAACATCTCCAAACGCGGTCGATGCATGATTGAAGGCATTCACGCGAATGCGCTTGTCATGCGCGCTTGCAAGAAATGCGTAGCATGATCCGAGGCTGGTGCCCAGCACGCCGAACTGCTCGTAGCCCTGCATCTGAAGCCAGTCGATGCAGCAACGAATATCTACCACGGCCTGACGACAAGCCGAAATCGTTCGCCCGACATTTGCGCTGACCGCATAATCTGAACGTTCCAGTTCCGCAGGCCGCCGGATATCGTGATACGGCTTAGAGAGCCGAAGTGCCGAGATCCCCATGCGGTTGAATATCGCGCATAGTGCGTTATGGCTGAAAGCATCCGCATTCCACTGCGGCATAACGACAATCGCCTGCCGCGGCCGCCGCCGATCTTTGTGTTCAGGCGCCGGATACCAGCGCGCATTCACCAGGTCATTTTCTGGATGCGGAGTTCGCTCGGGTGATGTGAAGCGAAGGAATTGCGCCGGCGCTGATTTGCCTTCGGCAGCGAGCCGCTTGATCTCCGCATCTTTTGCGAGTGTCTCCGGCCGCACATTTGTCGGGAACAACTCCGGATGGCGTTCTTCCAGGCGGAAGTCTGTCGGCTTCTCGTACCCGAAGAAGAGATCGCTATGCCGGATCAGCAGCTGATTGATGCGAACCATCGCCGCTTCGGCGGCAGCATCATCGCGTGCAGTCTCAGGGCCGGGAATCGCGGCGCTGAAGCCATGTGACTCCAGGAAAGATTCGAGCCATTCGAAGCCCCATTCCAGTGGACGCACTATCCGATTTTCATCGCGCGTGGTGAGCCGGGTTTCCCAATCGTACATCCAACGCGCGTACTGTTTCCTGAACATGTCCTGAGTTCAAGTTTACCAGTGCCAGCGATTACGCCTCTGCTTGCCTGCATCGATGACGAACCAAAAGATATCCAGCAGTGGGATGGCTGCGATAATCCCGAGCGAGATTACGCAATACAAGCACCAGACGCCGAGTACATCGCGCTCAATGTGCGTCAGATACAGCGAAAATGCAAGGCCGGCGAAAGAAGCGATCAGGACCGCGAGCTTCTGGCGGGCAAGACCAAGCCACAGGATGATCAGATATCCGAGGATTCCGATCAGCGCAACGGGAATGCCTTCGATCACGGCATAGGAACTGTGATTCACGATCCCGCAATCCCACTTCTCGTTGATGGAGCAGGGACTCGTAGTCGTCGAGTAATGCACCTGAAGCGCCAGGAACGACACAATCGCTCCGGCCAGCGCAAACACCGCAATCACGTATCGCATCGTGAGTCTGATCCTACCGCATTTGCCTTGATCCGATGTAATTTGCAGGGCGGGAAGAGCAGTCTTCCTATCCTGGAGTGCATGGCAAAATCGGGTTTCTGCCCGCGCGCTAACATGGACAGATGGGTTTACCGGCAGGCGGGTCAGGGCGAATCGCGTTTTTCGGCGGCAGCTTCGATCCTCCTCATATGGGGCACCTCGGCATCGCGCGTGCTGCTCAGGCTGCTCTCAGGCTGGATAGTGTGCTGTTCACGCCTGTTGGATCCCAGCCGCTCAAACCCATGGGATCGAGCGCAAGTTTTGAAGATCGTATCGCCATGACAGAGCTCGCGATTAATGGCCTGCCGAACTTTGCGATCTCTTTTGCCGATGCGCCAGACCCGTCGGGTGAACCGAATTACACGATTGACACGCTGAATCGACTTCAGGCGCAGTTTCCATCAGCGCAGCTTTTCACGCTGATGGGCGCCGACTCCTTTCTCAGCCTTCCCCGCTGGTACCGAGGCGCCGAAATTCCCTTTGTCGCGCCGCTTATCGTTGCCTCCCGGCCCGGCCAGGGGCTCGAACATCTCGCAACGGAGCTACCCGAGGGGCTCACGATTCGCCCGAAGGAGGGCTCGGACGAAAACCGGGCAGGCGTTCTGGAAGTGTTCACCGTCAGAAATTCGGCGGGTGCCGAGGCTCCACTCTACCTGCTTCCCGGACTCGAGATTGAAATCAGCGCATCGGAGATCCGCCATGATGCCAGCGCCGCCCTCGACCGCCTCTGCTCCCGGCATAACCTGCTGCCGGATGCTGTCTGCGACTACATTGCAAGGCAGGGGCTTTATCGGACTGCGTAAAGAACGCTCACCGGTGAAGCAACCGAGATCTCAACCGAATCCATCCAGAGCGGTAAGTCCGATTTGCGGCCGCTCCGAAGGCCGGCAAAACACGCCCCTGTTCTTTTGCTATACGATGACCGTGGAGAGACTTTCCGCTGCATGAGCACAACCCCGGCGCACGAACAAACCCGCATTCTCGTCCAGGCTGCAGCCGCCGCCTGTGAAAGCAAAAAAGGTGAAGATACACGGATCTTGGAACTTGACCCAGTCGATTCAGGGCTGGCCGACTTCTTCCTGATCACTTCGGCAACAAACGACCGGCAGGCTATCGCGATTGCCGATGAGATTGAAGGCCGACTGAAGAAGGATTTTGGAGTGATGCCGCACTCTGTCGAGGGCCGGCGCCAAGGCGACTGGGTTCTTCTGGACTATGTCGACTTCGTCGCGCACGTGTTTCTGACCGAACGGCGCGCTTTCTACGATATCGAGCGTCTGCGCAAGTCGGCGCGCCCGCTTACTCCGGCTGAATTTGACGCAGAGCTCAAGGTGGCTCTGGCCGCAAAGACACGCGCTGCGCGCGGTAAAACGAAAACAGCTGAAACCGGCTCGAAAAAGACTGCCGCGGCTGCCAAGGCTGCGAAGAAGACTGCCGCGAAACCCGCTAAGAAGGCATCGCCTCGTCCGGCAAAAACGGCTGGCGCAAAGAAATAACTGGTACCAAGGCAAAAGAAAAAGGGCACCCGTTCGGGTGCCCTTTCAGCGTTCTGGCTTTGGTCTAGAAGGTGATTGCTCCCTTGAACTGGATCAGTCTCGGTGAAGCATCGCCCCCGAGGAATGCACCCAGGATCGAGGTCGGCGTGTTGGCTGTGCTGGTGATGACGCCCAGCGTGGAGTCGTTGACGTCGAAGTCGGGAATCTGGAAGTTCGGGTGGTTGAAGAGGTTGAAGAACTGCGCTCCGATCTTCAGCCGCGCCGATTCCGAACCGGGCAGTTTGAAGCCCTTCGCAATGTCCAGATCGAAGTCAGTGTAGTTTGGGCCATAGAGCTGGTTGCGGCGCTGCTGACCAAAATCAGTGGACGGTGCGAAGTGCGAAGCGAAGTCGCACGGCGTACCGTATCCAAGGGTGTGGCTCACTCCACCGCAGTGATGGTTGAAGTGGTTGTCCGTCTGCGCCGCCAGAGGAGCGTTTCCAAAGGCGATGGACCCATTGTTATCCGTCACAGAGAAGGGGTATCCGGAGTTGTGGAAGATCGCACCGGCGAAATCCCAGTCACCAATGACGGACCGGAATCCATGATAGTGAGGCACGGTAAGCGCATAGTTGGCGCTGATGTAGTGCCGCGTATCGTAGTCGGCATTCCCGTAGTTCTGGGTCAAGTCGTACGGATTGATCTGGCCTGCGCTGTTGACGCCGAACGCATCGAAGCCGCCGTTTGACGTGGTATCGAGAGCATGGCTGTAGGCGTAGTTGAATTGGAGCCTGAGCCAGTTGATGCGGCTCGTGAGTGTTCCAATCACACCGTTATAGTTCGACCACGACCCGCTGTAGTACTCCGTGACTGATCCAAGAGCTGCATTCGGTCGCGACGTCGGAAGACTCGCATTGAAGCCCGGGTCGCCGGATGAAGCGGTGTTGTAGGCATTGGGCAGCCGCGAAACGGGCTGGTGGTAGCTGCGGTTGCCGATATAGTTTGCCGAGAATACCGTGTTCCGGGCGATCTCGCGCTCGAGTGAGAGACTCCACTCTTCGTAAGTGGGAAGGGACACATGATGAGCCACGGATGATATGGTTGGCCGCGCGAAGAGGCCGCCTGTCACATCCAGCAGGCTCAAGCTCGGATCGCATCCTGTGTAGCAAGCGCCCTGAGAGTAGAGAGTGTTCAACGCATCATTCGAAGCCGCCGCCTGTGCATGGCCGCTGAGAGGGCTCGCCGCATCAAGCGTGATCGGGTTGCCGTAGGCGGCTCCCAATACGGTGAAGCGATTCACGGAGGGCATATTCGCTAACAGGTCGCCCATGATCTGCGCCGGGAAGTAATCGGAGAACATACCGAAGCCGCCGCGAATCGTGGTTCTGCCGTCCGGTCCGCCCGGTACAAACGAGAAGCCGACTCTCGGCTCCCATGCAATGTTCTGCTGGGAGAAGAAAGCCCGTTTGCGCCCAGAGGCCAGCAGCGTGTTATAGGGAGTCGCAGCCGTCGCAGGTGAGCTATCGAAATCCGTCGCCAGATTCGATACGCAGTTCGTACGGCACAGAGGATTCGAGTTGTGCTCAAGCCGGAGACCGATGGTGAATGTAAGGTTGGGCACGGGCTTCCACTGATCTTGCGCGTAAGCTCCCATCACATAGAGCGCGACGGGGTTCGAGAGACGCTGCGGGAATCGCTCAACCCACTCATCGGAGTATCCGGCCGCGAAGTCGCCGGGATCGAAGATGAAGCTCTCGCCGCCGGCGAAGTTGATGTCGTGCTCGCTTGCGGTGTAGTCGGTGATGTCGTCGCGACGCATGGTCCAGCCTACTTTCACAGTATGCCTGCCTCGGGTCCAGCTCACGTCGTCATTGAACTGATAGCCAGTAACGGTACGGCCCTGTGGGAAAGCGTAGTTTGCGCCGCCAACCCATGAGCTCGCATTGGCATTTGCGTCCCAGTCGAAGTAGCGAACACAATTGTCGTTCGCATCCGATACGCAGCCGCTTTCGAAGCCATACGGTATCAACACGAACGGCACCGTAGCCGCGAGTTCCTTGGCACGTGTGTTCGTGAAGATCGCGCGATAGTAGCTGGCCCCGAAAAGGAATTGATTCGTCAAGTTCGGTGTAAAGGTATGTGTCTCGTTGATCTGCCCCTCGTACGAAGGCTGGGGGCTTTCTGCATTGAAGATGGGATCGAGGAAGCTCGTCTGTGTCGGCTGTACTCCCTTGTCTGTCTTGCTGTGAATGAACAGGTGATCGTTTGACCCTAGATTGAAGTCCACACGATCGTTGATCAGCCACTCACGGCCGAAGTTGGTTGTCTGACCTTGCCAGATCCACGTACCGGGATCGTCGGGATCCACGCTGCCCGAAGACCAATTCTTGGCGTTGTTGTAGTAATTGAAAATCGTCTGATACAGCGAAGCCTCATTGGAATTGCCGTTGGCCGCGAGGTTGCCGTAGGGAACGAGGCCGTTGGGGTTTGCCGCGGTCAATGGCCCGTCGGTAAGGGGCGCGGGGTTGAGAACCGCTGCCTGATACGCCGGGCTCGGTCCAAATGACGGGCCGCTTACCGGGATGATGACCCGGATACCTTCGGTATCGATGAACCCGAAGATTTTGTCCCTTTTCAGCGGGCCTCCGATGGCGGCCGCCCATTGATTGGCATTGCTGAAATTCCGGGGAGCCGCAGCTTGCTTATTGAAGAAGCTGTTGCTGTTCATCACGCGGCCGTTCCACCAGTAGTCGAGGTTACCGTGCCACTTGTTTCCGCCGGAACGCGAAATCTCATTGACCTGCGCGCCGCCGAGGCCACCGAAGGCCGCGTCGTAGCTGTTCGTGATGACGGTGACCTGTTCGACGTCGTTGTTGCCGAGCAGCAGGTTGGTCGCGCCTGAGTTGTTCAGATTCAGATAAGGATCACCCTCATAGGCTCCGTTGATGGTGAAGGTGTTCGATGTACCTGGCAGACCATTCACGGAGAAGTTGCCGTACCCGCCCTGCGTATTCATCACAGCGCCGGGGGTCGTCTGGGCAACGAACGTGAGATCGTTTCCAGGGTTCGGCAAGCTCTGGATCTGTTCCAGATTGAAGCTCGTTGACATCTGCGCATCGTCGGTGTGCAGAACTTCACCGGAGCCCGCGGTGACCTCAACCGTGGTCGCCGTCTCACCAATAGCGAGCTTCATCTGCACTGGGGTCACTTCGCCGGCTGTTACAGAAGCAGTCGCTGTCGCGGTGCTGAAACCTGAGGCGGTTGCGCTGATCTTGTATCTTCCAGGAGGCAGAAGCGCAACCCGGAAGTTGCCGGATGGATCGCTGGTCACGGCGCTCTGAGTGTTCTTGTCGATGTTTGTAACTGTGACCTGGGCGTTGGGAACGGCGGCTCCTGATGCGTCCATCACGCTACCGGAGATGTCGCCGGAGATGTTCGATTGAGCGTAGCCGTCGGTGGCTACCCAGTTGGTCAAAAATCCGGCAGCAGCGAAAAGACTGAGTGCCAGGACCAACGTTCTTGACCGCATAAAGTGCATACAACTCCTCCAATTCGGATTGCAAGCCAAAAAGCCCCACAGAAATGGGGGGCCCAGAAGCAGTTCGCAAAAATGGCTCGCTTGCGTCCAGACGCATGCTTGCGCACAGGGACGTACATTCGCGGGTTCTAACTTAGACCGCGCTTAAGTTTTTGAATTTAGGTCTTGCTTTGTCCCAAAGACGTGCGGGGAAGTGCAGGGACAACGTGCGCGGTTAGTTATGCACGAGGGTTGCCAATTCGCGATGCAGCCAGATGCATTGATACGAAAGAAATTAACTCTGATAGCGAGCAGAAGGCGACGAGATCTGCATACAAATTCTGGGATACCAGGGGGTTTAAATTCAGAAAACAGGAAAAATGCCTTGTCTCGTAGCTGAGCGCGTAGGGGCAGAAGAAAAGCCTGGAACTTCGAGTTTGCGCGAACAAAGGAAAAAAGGGCGCTCCGGGAAGAGCGCCCTTGAATGGAATGACCCGCGAAGTTCTAGAAGACGAAACTCGCCTTTAACTGGATCAACCTTGGAGATGCATCGCCGCCCAGGAACGCCCCGAGCACCGAAGTCGGTGTGCTCGCAGCCGCACTGATGATTCCGTTGTTGGAAGAGTTCACATCCGCCGTCGGAATCTGGAAGTTGGGGTGGTTGAAAGCATTGAATAGCTGCGCCGCAAGCTTCAGCTTGGCGGAGTCCCACTTCGGCATGACGTGGAAGGTTTTCGCGAAGTCCACGTCGAAGTCTGTGTAGTTGGGGCCGTAGAGCTGATTGCGCCTCTGCTGGCCGAAGTCGGTTGAGTTTGTAAAGTGCGAGGCGAAGTCGCATGGCGTGGTTGCATGGCTGCCGCCGCCGCAGTGATGGTTGAAGTTGTTGTCGATCTGCTTTGCGAGTGGGGCGCTGCCCAGTGCCACCTGGCCGGTGTCGTCGACCACGGAGAACGGGTAGCCCGAATTGTGGAAGAACGTCCCCGCGATCACCCAGCCATCGGTCAGGAGTCGAGGTCCGCCGAAATGCGGGATGTTGATGGAGTAGTTCGCGCTGACATAGTGGCGAACGTCGTAGTCGGCGTTGCCATAATTCTGCTTTAAATCGAATGGGTTGATCTGGCTGATCGAGTTTCCGCCGAAGGCATTGAAGCCGCCGTTGGAACTCGTATCGAGCGCATGGCCGTAGGTGTAATTGAACTGCAGCGTAAGCCAGTTTAGGCGGCTTGTGGCTGTCGTCTCGAGCCCATTGAAGTTAGACCATGAGCCGCTGTAGTACTCCTGCACCTGACCGAGAGCAGCGTTTGGCCGAGCTGCCTTGAGGGATGCGTTCGATCCCGGGCTGCCATTCGGGGACCAATACGCATTCGGGAACCTCGAGACTGGTTGGTGATAGCTGCGGTTGCCAACGTAGCTCACGGAGATTGCGGTGTTCTTCACAACCTGCCGCTCGATTGCGAGGCTCCATTCGTCGTACGTCGGCAGGCTGATCTTATGCGCTACCGAAATGATCGATGGCCGGCTGAAGACGCCGTCCGTTTCACAATAGAGGCTCAAGGAATCGGGGCACGCACCCGATGTGCTGCGATAGTAGCCGCCTTTCGGATACAGATCCACCAGCGCCGCGTTGGATGCCGCTGCTTGCGCATGGCCGCTGTCCGCGAGTTTGCTGTCGAGTGTGATTGGGTTGCCGAATGCCGTACCGAGGACCGTGAACCGGCCGACTGTCGGCAGGTTCGTCATCATGTCGCCCATGATCTGCGCCGGGAAATAATCGTTGAAGAGGCCGACACCTCCACGGATTGTTGTTTTCGAACCGGCTCCGCCGGGTAGATATGAGAAACCAAACCGCGGCTCGATTCCCAGTTCCTGCTGCTCGAAGAATGCCTTGCTTCGGCCCGAGGCCATGATCACGTTGTAGGGTGTGTTTCTTGTGGTCGGGAGTTTGTCAAAGTCCTGTGCGAAATTCGACACGCAATTGGTGCGGCACAGCGGGTTGGAGTTGTGCTCCATACGAAGGCCGACCGTCAGGGTCAGGTTCGGGAGCGGCTTGTACTGATCCTGCGCATACCAGCCTGAAACATACATTGCAACGGGCTGTGTGAGGCGCTGCGGGAACCGTTCCACCCACTCATCCGCATATCCAGCGGCAAAGTTGCTTTGGTCGAGAACCAGAGCTTCACCGCCTGCGGTTGTCATATTTCGGATGCTGCCGGTGAAGTCCGTGATGTCGTTGCGACGGAATGAATATCCAAACTTCCAGGTGTGCTTGCCTTTGAGCCAGGTAACGTCGTCGCTCACTTGATAGCCCGTAACGTTGCGGCCCTGCGGGAATGCGTAGTCGGACCCGCCAACCCAGTTCGAAGTGCTGGCTGCGTTGTCCCAGTCGTAATAGCGAAGGCAGTTCGTGTCATCGTTAGGATCGACAATCACGCATCCCGATTGCCAGCCCTCCGGCGCCAATACAAAGGGAATTGCCGATGCAGCCAGCTTTGTTCCATTTGTGTTTGTGAATACAGCGCGATAGTAATTCGCTGCAAAAAGGAATTGATTTGTCATCTGGGGCGAGAAGGTGTGCGATTCGCTGAGCTGCCCTTCATAGGAAGGCTGCGGGCTCTCGGCATTGAAGATCGGATCGAGGAAGCTTGTCTGAGTGGGCTGCACACCTTTGTCAACCTTCGAATGGATGTAGAGGTGATCGGTGTCTCCCAGGTTGAAATCGACACGATCGTTGATCAGCCACTCGTGAGCGAAGTTGGTCGCCTGACCTTCGAAGATCCATGTATCAGGGTCGAGCGGATCGACTGAGCCCGTATTGAAGTTCGGTGCCTTGTTGTAGTAGTCGAATATGGCTTTATACAGAGGAGCCTGGCCCGATTGGCCGTTCATCGCAAGGTTGCCCTGCGGGATCATTGCGTTGGGATGATCGGTATCGAGCACATCGGCAGCCGCGGGTCCCAGGATCGCAGCCTGATAGTTCGGGCTCGGCGCATATACCGGGCCGATCAGCGGAATGATGACGCGGATACCTTCGGTGTCAAAGAACGCGAAGATCTTGTTCTTCTTCAGGGGTCCGCCGATTGCGCCGGCGTATTGGTTGACGTTATCGAAGTTCCGAGGGTTGCCGTAGTACTTGTTGAACCAGCTGTTTGCATTCAGCGCGCGACCGTTCCAGAGGTAGTCGACATTGCCGTGCCACTGGTTGCCACCCGAACGCGAAATCTGATTCACCTGCGCGCCGCCCAGGCCACCGAACGCTGCATCATAGCTGTTCGTCGTGACCGTTACGCTTTCCACGTCGTTCTGGCCGAGCATGAGGTTCGAGGCACCTGAGTTGTTGAGGTTCAGGTAAGGATCGCCTTGATATCCGCCGTTCATGGTGAACGTGTTCGAGGTGCCCGGGAGACCGTCTGTTGCGAAGTTGCCGTACCCGCCCTGCGTATTCATCACCGCGCCTGGAGTGGTCTGCGCAACGAACGTGAGATCGCCACCGGGATTGGGCAGATTCTGCAGTTGCGCCAGATCGAAGCTCGTCGAAAGCTGCGCATCATCGACGTGCAACACTGCGATGTCGCCGCTGTTCACTTCGATGGTTGTCGAAGCCTGACTCACCGCCAGCGCGATGTTGACTGGAGTGATGGTCCCGGCCGCTACCCTGACCTCAACCTTTCCTGCCTGAAATCCGCTTGCGCTGACCTTGATCTCATATCGCCCCGGGGGGAGCAAGGGAACGCGGAAGTCGCCGACTTTATCCGTCGTAACCGCCTTCGCCTGGCCTTTCTCCATGCTCGTTACGGTGACCGCGGCGTTGGGCAATGCTGCGCCGGACGCATCCGTAACGGTTCCGGTGATGTCTCCAGAGATGTTGGATTGGGCAAAGACTACAGGAGCTGAATTGGTCGCCATGAATCCGGCGAAGACGAGAAGGCTCAGCACCAAAGCAGCACTCAGCAACCGCAAAACTCGCATTAAAAATCCTCCAGATCGAATCCGGATCGAGGATCTTCAATGGAGTCAGAATTTCCCGATCCGCGTATCGCGCTCGGCGTCTCGGGTCTAGCTGGGGAGGGTTAGGTCCGTTCCGCAGGGTTGAAGAAATAGGACGTTAGAAAAACGAGACTGCAAAATGCCTGGTCTGGTCAGCAAAAATGGATTGTTTCGAAAACCATGCCAAGTAAATAGATTTACTAATTTCGTTAACTGCAAACAGGATGCCAAATAGGATTCGACATCTCATTTTCCGTTCTAAAGGAATAATCGATCAGAATCAGTGATTTAGATCACTGTCGCATATGGGATTCCGTAGTCGTTCTTCCGTAACTTCACAATGAGCTCTATTTGTTCTCCGCCTTGATTTTGAGTGCAGCCAATATCATGTATCGTCGCTTCCATGCAGATCGTGCTGGCACATGTCGGACCGAAACCTTCGTCGCGCGATCCCCTCGATCAGCTCGTCACAATGTACATGGAACGCTGTTCCGCATTCGCACGATGTCAGCAGCAGTCTTTTCGGGATGAAGATGCTCTATTTGAATGGCTCGATCGCCAGCAGCGCCGCGCGCCTTCGGTTACGGTGCTCCTCGACAGCCGCGGTCGGTCGATGAGCTCAGAAGCATTTGCCGAGTGGCTGGGCAAACAACGCGATACAGCGACTCAACAGATCGCGTTCTGCATCGGACCGGCGGATGGGTGGTCGGAGGCTTCGCGCAAGCGTGCGACACTGCTGCTCTCGCTGGGATCGATGACTTTGCCGCACGCTCTGGCTCGCGTGGTGCTGGCGGAGCAACTCTATCGCGCATTTACAATCCTCACAGGACACCCGTATCACTCAGGGCACTGAACCGAACGTTGTCTGCGAACTGAGAACCTTAATAACTCTGACCTCTCCTATGACCACAGAACAGCCCTCTCGACGCGGTCTCATCCTCATCAACACCGGCCCCGGCAAAGGCAAAACAACGGCTGCGATGGGTACGGCTCTGCGTGCAGTCGGGAATGGAATGCGCGTTCTGATGCTCCAATTTCTGAAAGGTTCGTGGCATTACGGCGAGCTCGACTCCACGAAGGCCTTCGGCGACAACTTCGTACTGAAGCAGATGGGCCGGGGTTTTGTGAAAGTCGGCGGAGCAGAAACCGATCCCGAAGATGTCCGCATGGTGCAGGCTGCATGGGACGAAGCGCGCGAGGCGATCATGTCAGGCGAGTGGGACATGGTTGTTCTTGACGAGATCAACTATGCCATCGGATACGGCATGCTTGATCCATCCGCAGTCGCGGAGACGCTTCGCAATCGCCCTGAGATGGTTCACGTGATTCTCACCGGACGCAATGCGCACCCGTCCCTGGTCGAACTCGCCGACACCATCACGGAGATGCGAGAAGTGAAGCACGCCTATCAGAAGGGCATCCTCGCCCAGCGCGGGATCGAATACTGATCGCGAACCCCCATTCGAATTTTTCTTCCGTCTAACTGCAAGTTGATCCTCCCCCGCCGTTCCCAGGTTGAATGAGGAGAATACTCGTGCGGATCACTCGATGTGGTTTGGCCGTACTGGCCATTGTTTCGTCTGCCTGCGCCCAGCAAATCCAGCAGAAGGACACGTCTGCGGGGCAGGAACCCGTTGCTCTCACCATTTATAACCAAAGCTTCGCGGTTGCCCGCACTTCGCTCGATCTCGAGCTGCAACCAGGCCTGAATGAAATTACAACGACCCGCGTCACTGGCATGCTCGAGCCTGACTCGGTTGTGCTTCGCGATGCGTCAACCCACCTTCCGATACCTGTGCTGGAACAGAATTACGATGCCGCGGTGGTGAACCAGCAATGGCTTCTTCAGAAGTACGAAGGGAAGACGATTGACTTTCAGGTATCGACGCCCCAGGGCCTTCAGCCGATGCCCGGAAAGATCATTCGAGCCGGGTTCAACCGCCCGCCATCGTATGGTCCGAATGGACAGTACATCAACGGGCAGCAAGGTGAGCCGCTCATTGAAATCAATGGGCACATGCAATTCTCTCTCCCCGGTCTCCCTCTTTTTCCATCCGCAACCGATGGATTGCTCTTGAAGCCCACGCTTCGTTGGCAAATCAACTCTAAGTCGCCGGCTCATTTGATGGCTGAGCTCGCTTACATCACGGGCGGTTTCGATTGGGACGCCACCTACAACGTGATCGCGCCCGAGAACAACGACGTGACCTCGGGAGAGAAAGTCGACGTGCTCGGCTGGGTTACGATCCACAATCAATCGGGGTCTGATTTCGGGCAAGCTCGCATCAAGCTGATGGCAGGCGATGTCGCGAAGATTCGAAATGCCGGGTTTGGCGCGGGGATGGGAGTAGCTCTGGCCAAGAGCGCGGTTGTTCTGGCGGCAGACGAGGCTGTTCCGGGAGTCACGCAGAAGGCTTTTGACGATTTCCACCTCTACGACCTGAATCGAACCGTGGCGCTGCGCGATGGAGAGACCAAGCAGGTGCAGTTCATCGAGGCGGCCGGCGTAACGATGAAGCGCAGCTATCTCTACAGCGGTCTCGGCGTGCAGGTGCAACCGCTTTATGCCGGGAACGTCAATCAAAACCAAGGCTATGGGCTCGGAAACGAAAACACGAAAGTCTTGATCGTTGAGGAAATCAAGAACTCGGAGTCGAACCATCTGGGGATGCCGCTTCCGGCGGGCCGTGTTCGCCTCTACCGCCGGGATTCCGATGGACAGATGGAGTTCGTGGGCGAAAGCACGATTGGCCATACGCCCGCCGAAGAGACGCTGAAGATAGCGACGGGGAGCGCTTTCGACGTGAAAGGTTCGCGCCGGCAAACCAATTTCCACGTGGATTACAACAATCACCAGATAGACGAGAGCTTTGAGATCAAGATCAGCAACCAGAAGCTGCAGGACGCGAATGTTTCCGTGATCGAACAGATGTACCGATGCGAGAACTGGGAAATCACCAGCAAAACAGCTGAATTCAAGAAGCGCGACAGTCACACGCTGGAGTTTCCGCTTCAGGTCCCGGCCAAAGGAAGCGCGGTCCTGGACTATACCGTTCATTACACCTGGTAGCAGTGCGCTCGCTGCGTGCACCGCCGTTCTCGATGCCGAGGGTCCGTGCATTTACAATGGCGGAGGTTCTATGTCCTGGTTCAAACGCGAGAACGGCGATCTGGAAGGCCCGGGTGACGAGGAGAAAATCGTCCGCACGGAGGGCCTTTGGATCAAGTGTCTGGGCTGCCGCCAAACCATTTGGAAAGCCGACCTTGAGGCCAACCAGAACGTCTGCCCCAAGTGCCAGTACCACTTCAAAATCAACGCAAGACAGCGACTCGACCTGCTGCTTGAGCCTGGGTATCAGCTCGTTGACACCGGGCTTCGCTCAACAGATCCGTTGAACTTCACGGACGTAAAATCCTACAAGCAGCGGCTGAAGAAAGCTCAGCAGGAGACGGGCCTAAACGACGCGATCGTCAATGCTGTCGGTCAGATGGGTCCGCATTCGGTTGTCGTCAGCGCCATGGAGTACGGCTTTATCGGCGGATCGATGGGGGCAGTCGTGGGGGAAACCATTGCCCGTGCTGTCGACCGTGCACGCAAAGAGAAGAAGCCTCTGATCGTGGTTGCCGCATCCGGCGGAGCGCGCATGATGGAGGGCGTGGTCAGCCTCATGCAGATGGCTAAGATTTCGACTGCGCTTGCCCAGCTCGATGATGCTCGCCTGCCCTACATATGCGTGCTGACCGATCCCACAACCGGAGGTGTTACTGCCAGCTTCGCCATGCTTGGCGATCTGAACATTGCGGAACCCGGCGCCCTCATCGGTTTCGCTGGTCCGCGTGTAATCGAGCAGACCATCCGTCAGAAACTCCCAGAAGGTTTCCAGCGCTCCGAATTTCTGCTCGAGAAAGGATTTCTCGACGCGGTCGTTCACCGTCGCGATCTCAAGAACTATCTCATCCGCGCCATCGATTTCATGCAGATTCCCGCCTCTGCCTGAAGCGTCTTTTCTGGGGTCCGAGCGCGCACCGCGAAGCTGTGCTTCATCCCTTAATATTGAAAAATATATTTTTTGCCTGTACCTATGAAAATGAGTACGTAATCTGTTGATTTCCGAAATGTTGTACGGTGTTCGGACTGCTTCTAAAATGCCTCTCCGCAGTCGGGATTTACTGTTTTTGGTATTTTGACGGGATTTTATCCCGAGAATTGTGGAAATTGGCGAACCCGATTCGGGCAGGTCAGTTTAAGTCCATCAGAATCAACAGGAAATCAAAGGTAGCGCGTTCATCCGAACTGGCACGCAAAATGCATCGTTCTGGGTAGTTTTGCCCCAAGCAGACTTCTGACAAAAACCCGCCAAACCGGGCGGATGGAAATGGGTTCCCTTCTCGCACTGGCGACAAAGGTTTCCCCTATTCAGCACAACTACAACGTTCGGAGAATTACAGTGACTTTTCGCAGCCGCATTCTCTCCTTGTTCCTCGTGTTGCTGGCAGGCATTTCCCTGGCCAGCGCGCAGACGTCGAACGGCACAGTCGTTGGCGTAATTACGGACAGCAGTGGCGGAGCCCTCGTGGGCGCCACCGTCACGATCACTTCGACAGACACAGGCGCTGTGCGTACGACGCTGACCAACTCGGAGGGCACCTACCGGATTGAGTCGGTGCTCCCCGGAAACTACGACGTTTCGGCCAGCGCCACAGGCTTCCAGACCACGGTGCATAAGGGTCTGCAGGTCCCGGGTACAGCGATTGTGACTGCCAGCCTGGTGCTCAAAGTGGGAAGCGCGGTCGACAAGGTCGAAGTATCGGCCGACAACGCCGTTCTGAATACCGACAACGGGCAGCTCTCCGGAACGATCGGCGAAGAAGAGATCCACAATCTTCCTATCGCCAGCTTGAACCCTTACGAACTCGCATTGACGCTACCGGGAGTTATGAACACGCAGGTGGGCGATTTCTCCAATGGCGTGACTTTCAACGTCGGCGGTGGCCGTCCTCGCGCCAACAACTTCTTGATCGAAGGCCAGGACAACAACGACGCAGGAATCCAGGGTCAGGGTCTACAGCCCAACAACGATGAAGCCGTAAAGCAGGTTGTGATCATCGAGAATGCGTACACGGCCGAGTACGGCCACGGCGCCGGCTCTGTGTCTAACCTGATCTTCAAGAGCGGCACCAACAAATGGCATGGCTCGGTTTATGAGCGCCTGCAGAACTCCTCGCTGGACACGGTCGACAAGAACGAACACTTCAACGGCATCACCGAAGTGAACAAGTACCGCGAGAACCAGCCGGGCTTTACCATCGGTGGACCGATCATTCACGATAAGCTGTTCGGCTTCGCTTCGTATCAGTGGGACTACTACCGCTCCACGGCCAACCTCGATCCCCTCGAGATTCCCACCGCAAACGGCCTCGCGACGCTGAGCAACTATTCCAGCAATCCTCGTGTTGCGAATCTGCTTGCGGCATATGGCAACCTCGTGGGAACGATCAACCCTCTGAACCAGATTCCTGCGATTCCTCTCGGCCCTGATCCGGTTACGGGAGTTGATCGCGGCACGGTCGAGATGGGCACGGTTGAACGGAACCTCGGCGCCAATTCCGATTCGCCGGAAATTGATCTTAAGGGCGACTACATCATGAGCCAGAAGGACACCTTGAACCTGCGGTTCATCCGCAACAAGTTCACGGCTCCTTATGACGTCTTCAACTTCACTGGTCAGTTGCCGGGCTTTGACACCAACCAGGACGGCACTTCCTATAACACCGGCCTCGTGGAATCGCACGTTTTCTCTCCGACGCTGGTCAATGAAATCCGTCTCTCCTACAGCCGCATCGGTTTCACCTTTGGGCTGCCGGCGAGCACGCTCGCGAACCCTCTCTACAACCAGCCAGCAGTGAGCATCTCTGGGATGACTGGATATGGGATTCCCGCGGGCACAATTCCTCAGGGCCGCTTCCACAATACCTACCAGTTGCAGGACACCGTCAGCTGGACGCATGGCAAGCACTTCTGGAAGTTCGGTGAAGACATTGCCAACATTCGCGTCAAGGACCAGATCCCGTTCAACTTCTTCGGTTCGTATGGATACGTGAACGATAAGGTCGCAACTCCACTCACCTCTCCCGGTGGCGGCACTTACAAGTACACCGCTCTGGCCAATCTGATCGATGACTTCGGCGGCCCGGGAAGCACGCTCACCCAGAATTTCGGCAGCCCGGTCGCTCAACCACGAATCCTCAGCCAGAACTATTTCGTGCAGGATACCTACCGCCCGATCTCAACTCTGAGCCTAGACATGGGTTTCCGTTACGAGTACAACGGCGCACCCTACAACGCTCACGGCACGCCGTATCCCGGATTCGATCCCGCAAATCCAGCTTGCTGGCCGCTCGCCGCTGGAGCCACCTGCAACACCAAGCAGGAAGCTGACAAGGGCAACTGGGGACCGCGCGCCGGCATTGCGTGGAGCCCGACGCTGTTCGGACAAAACAAGACCGTCATTCGCACTGGCTTCGGCGTGTTCTACGACGTGCTGTTCGCGAACATCATCGACAACCTCCAGTCGACCGCACCAAATGCCGCATCGCCGGTACTCACCAGCAGCAGCACGGCCAACGGCAATCGCGGAACTTCGGCCTGGTCGACACGCTTCGCCAACCTCAACAAGACCCCACAGCCAACCAACCTGGCGGAGCCGATCGTCAACCACCTGCTCTCGCCACGCACCATGCATTGGAACTTCAATATCGAGCAGGAGCTGCCCTGGGCCACCACCTTCCAGATTGGCTATGTGGGAGAGCGCGGCACGCACCTGTTTGGCAATTCAAACGTCAACCCGTTCGTAGGTCAATATGAGTCCGCAGCGCGCGTGATTCCAACGCGTGGCCAGATCGTCATTCGCGACAACTCCGATGATTCTGAATACGCCGGTTTGTGGAGTGAGCTCGACCACAAATTCAACCACTCCTTCCTGTTCCGCGCTTCTTATACGCTCGGACGGGCATTTGATGACGGTTCGGAAATCTTCACCACTGCCAACCAGTCCTCGTACCAGTTCAGCCGCTACGGAACTCCGCGCGGCCAATCTGACTGGGGTCCGTCGACGTACGATCACCGTCAGCGTCTCGTACTCAGCTACATCTTCATGCCTCCTGTGTGGCATACCGAAGGCAGCATGAAGATTGTTGGCAACATCGCAAATCACTGGGCTCTCGCCGGCGTTTCGCAGTTCCAGTCCGGATCGAACCTCAATGTCGAGGACGGTTTTGACGTGGATGGTGACGGCATCGGTAATGACCGTCCGAGCCTTGGCAATCCCAAGGCTCCGCTTAGCACCTACGCTGTCGATGGCTCCTGGTTCGGCGTCGATGGCTTCTGCTCCGGGCCGAGCTTCTACTACACCAATGACGACTGCCATCCAGTATCAGCGGATTCCGTGCACTGGCTGATTCCGGGCTATGATCAGTATCCCGCTCATCCAATCGGCCGCAACTCTTTCCAGGGTCCCGGATACCAGCAGTGGGATGTGAACGTGCAGCGCTCGTTCAAGTTGTCCGAACGCTTCATGCTCGACTTCCGTGGAGAGATGTTCAACATTTTCAATCACGGCCAGGTCGACACCAACGGTTATCTCGAAAGCACAACCTTGGCTACCGGGGTCAACCAGGACGCGTTCAACAACCTCGGCGATAATACCTTTATGTCGCCGTACCCGGCCACCAACGGACACCGTCACGCGCGGCTGTTCTTCCGCCTCACCTTCTAACCAAAGTCTCAACTCCTCTTCAGGGCAGCCTTCACCGGCTGCCCTTCTTCTTTGCTGCCCCGATCCATTCAGAACACCCTACGGAGGGGTTGACCAAGCCAGCCTGGTCGAAGCTCTATTAAATACAAAAAAACAGATTCTAGTTTTGTGTTTACTAAAATCGGTAAGCTGATGGCCGACGTTTCCGAATATAGAAGGTCAACAATTTTGTGACGAATAACGCATAAACCTCGCCTATTCAACGCATTGCTGCCTTAACCCTCCTGAAGTGAATCGTTTGGCAGCTCAGGTGCATACGCTACAGCCATTCAGCAGTTCACTCGAATTGCAGCTGTTCAGCGATGTACGGATTTCGGTGGGCTACTGATGTTTCCCCATTCCCCCAAAAGCTTCATGTGTAATACACAACCTGCGCCTATCAAGGAGACGATGAATGACGTCACGCGCTCTGCAGGGCCTTTTGTTTGCATGTAGCCTCGCTTTTGGAACAGTCTGTCTCACATCCACTTCAGTTCAGCTTTCAGCTCAGGAAACCACGGGCGGTGTTCAGGGAACCGTTCATGACCCGAGCGGTGCGGTAGTCCCCGGAGCCACAGTCGACATTTCAGGCACTTCCCTGATCGGAACGAAAGAAGTCATCAGCGACAAAGCCGGCTTCTATCGCTTCGTGAATCTTCCCCCCGGAACGTACAGCATCGTCGTCAGGGCCTCGGGCTTCGACGCGGTCAAGCTACCTTCAGTAGCTATCGAAGTGGGCCGCTTTCCCAATGTAGATATTTCGATGAAAGTAGGATCGGCCGCAACGACAGTGGAAGTATCGGCCGAGTCCACCCAGATTGAAGAGACCACTACTCACGGGCTGACGAACATTGATGCAGCCGAGATTGCGGAGCTTCCGCACGGATCGTCGTTCCAGTCTCTGATCCCTCTTGCCCCGGCTGCCCGCAACGAACCCCTCCAGGGTGGCGGGCCGCAAATCAATGGCGGCGCCAACGCCGAGAATTCCTATTTGATCGAAGGCCAGGAGACCGCCGACATCAAATACGGCACCTCCAACGCCAACGTTCCGATCGATTTCATCCAGGAGATGCAGCTCAAGACGTCCGGTATTGAGGCCGAATATCAAGGGTCAATGAGCGGTACCGTGAACGTCGTGATGAAGAAGGGCTCCAATCAGTGGCACGGCAGCCTCTTCACCTACTACGAGGGCGACGAAGTCGATGCGTCTCCAACACTTGCCCTTCGCTACAATCCAGATCTGCCCACCACAACCGTGGACGTGCCCACTCAGTTCTACCAGGCAAAAAAGGATCACTATCGTTACGTGCAGCCGGGCGGTACGTTGGGTGGTCCAATTCGGAACGACCGCCTCTGGGCTTTTCTTGGCTTTGCGCCTTACTACAAGTCAACGCGCAGGACCGTCAACTTTGGAGGCTCGGACGGCGTCCAGTCGTTCCCCGAGAATGATAACCAGTACTTCTTCACCTCACGGCTGGATGCGACCGTCTCGTCCAAAATCCGCGTCTTCGGCTCGTGGCTGGTGCAATATCACCGTGTCACAGGCAGCAACTTGCCGAACGCCGACGAAGCGTTTGGGCTTGTGAACAGTTCCGCCTCGTCGGGCCCCGCGGCCTTCCCCAGCGGCATTGGCTGGGTTGCGCCAAACCAGAACGTGAACGTAGGCGCCGACATCACCATGACGAAGTCGTTTGTCGGCACGACACGCTTCGGCCACTTCTTCGACAACTATGGCGATCGCGGCTGGCCCAATGGTGACGTGTACATTTGGGGTGCCGCAGTGCCTGCGGGAACTGGTCTCGACGGAAAAACCGTATACGCAGGAAGCCCTCTCGATCAGTCGACCGGATTCCAGACATCCGCTCTCGCCAGCATTTATAGCTACGATGCGGACAAGCACGATCAGTTCACACAGGATTTCGAGTGGTTCAAGAGCACGGGTTTCGGAACACACGAAATCAGGTTCGGCTATAGCCTGAATCACCTCTTCAACACGGTTCAGCAGGCCTATAGTGGCCCCTACGTCCGCGTCTTCCCCGGGAAGAAGCGTACTGTCTCTGGATCAACGGGCCAGGCTAACTGTGCTGCCATCGTCGCTTACAACCAGGCGAACTATGGCGTTCCGGGGGGCACGTCCGCGTCATGCCAGGGCAATCTCGGATACATCCGCGCGCGCGACTACCAGACGCTTGGGTCCGCGTCCAGTTGGAATCACGGACTGTATGTTCAGGATGCGTGGACTCTTCATCGGAACCTCACCATCAACGCGGGCGTCCGCTTCGACAAGGAGTACCTGCCTGCCTATCCTCAGTCTGTCGGCTTCACGGGGCATCCCATCGACTTCGGCTTTGGGGATAAGATCGGCCCGCGGGTCGGCGTCGCCTGGAACGTATTTGGAAAAGACAAGCTGAAGCTGTATGGCAGCTACGGTAAGTTCTACGACCAGATGAAGCTTAACCTGGCCATCGGCTCCTTTGGTGGGCAGTATTGGCACGATTGTTTCTACGCCCTCTACGACATCAACCCATATGACTTCGCGCCGGTGTACGGCAAAGACGGCCACTATTGCGAAGGTTCGGGCGATGCTACCTTCCCGGGCGGCGTAGTTCCATCGGGAGTCACCTTCATCGAAAACCTTGACTTCCGCAGCAGTGAGGGTGTCGACCCGAGTTTGAAACCCTACAGCCAGCACGAAACCACCGGCGGCTTTGAATATCAGATCGCCAACAACTGGGTTGTCACAGGCCGCTGGGATCGTCGCCGTCTCGATCACGTGATTGAAGACGCTGGCGTTTTGGATGAGTTCGGAAATGAGATCTTCAGCATTGTGAACCCCGGTGAAGGCATTGATGCAACGGTGCCGGGCTGCACCGGATGCCAGCCCAACGTCAAGGCGGCGCGTAACTATGACGGTTTCGAGTTCGAGGTCAAGAAGCGATTCAGCAATAACTTCCTTGGCAACGTCTCGTACACCTACAGCAAGCTGCGCGGAAACTACTCCGGCTTGACCAGCACCGATCTGGCCGACGGCAACGGCGGCCGTGAAAACCCCAACAATAACCGCTCCTTTGACGAACCGTACTTCCAATTCAATGCCTATGGCGGCTCGTCCGACGGACTGCTCGCAACTGATCGTCCAAACGTGTTGAAGCTGGCGGGCTACTACCAGCAGAAGTGGTTCCACGCGCAGACCACAAGCCTCGGTTTCTTCCAGGAGGCGTTCAGCGGATCTCCTCTCTCCTCCTACATGGATGTGCAGGAGTTTGGTGGATATCCCGTGTATGTCGAGAATCGTGGCAAGTGGATCGATGCAACGGTCGATAGCAACGGACTGGCAGTCTGGGGCACTCCGCGCGAGAGGAGAACTCCTTTCTTCACCCAAACGGACGTTAACTTCCGCCACATGATTCCGTTGGGCTCCAGCGACCGCCGCGTCTTGAGCATCGAGGCCGACGTGACCAACCTGTGGAATCAGAAGAATCCCGTTGAGTATTACTCGCAAATCAATTCATCGAATGGTGGCGGAGAAGTGGGAGCAATCGAGCCGGCGGACGGAATTGACTATGCCGTACTCGAGAGCGCCTATGACTACAAGACACTCTTCAATGATCAGGGCGTGCAGCTGAGCAGCGAGTACGGCAAGCCCCAGGCGTGGCAGGCTGGTCGCAGCATGCGTCTGAAGCTCGGCTTCACTTTCTAGGCAAACAAAACAGCTCCTTCCTCGGCCGCGGCAATCGCCGCGGCCTTTCTTTTTCGCACTCCTCAGTGGATGTAAAAGCTCGGGCCGATCAACTAGACTGATCCCTCGAAAAACAAAAGGGAACTCAACGATGCATAGCCGCAAAATCTCTTTCGGCAGCGCCGCTGCCCTGGTTATCGTTTCCGCCGCTTTGACCGCTCAAACGCAATCCGCCCCCGTCTTCTCGCCGATCCCCGCCATTGCCTTCGACACTTCCGGTCCTGCTATCCGCGCTCATGCCGAAACCGAGAAGCCATTCACCGTTGCTGGTGAGCGTGCTGTTGTTCTCGGGCAACAGAACGGAGTTTTCGAAGCTTGGCCGTTGCCGGTAAAGCTTCTGTCGCACATGACGATTGAGGCGGAAATCGAGGGCTACACAGTCCCCATCGATGTGAATCAGCAGGCCGCCGAAATCGAAGTGCGCCCGGATCGCACCATCATCACGTACAGCCACATCGGCTTTACTGTTCGTCAAATCATGTTCTCGCCGAGTGAGGTCTCGGCCGGCACCGGGCCCGTCGTTCTCTACGAATTTGACTGCGTCCATCCGACCGAGTTCACGTTCCGCTTCACGCCGGAACTTCGCTGGATGTGGCCCGAGCGCAACGAGGGAGTTCCGGGCATGGAGTGGGTCGCAGGTCCTGCGGCTGCGCCTAACGCAAAAGAGCCCGGGCCCTCCGGCGCAATCTCCGGAGTGCCGCTGCCGAATCACGGATATTACGTTCTGCACGCCGACTACCCCGACCTCGCCGGAGCCGTGACTATTCCCGGCGCGCAGCCTGGCGTTCTTGCTCCTTACCAGGAGCGTCCGCAGGTACACCCCGTCGAGCTTCGCTTGCATATCGATCCTGCGCGTGACCGCGGCAAGCTTTTTCCTCTCCTCATGGCCGTCGGCATGAATAAGGAAGCGGCTACGAATCAGGCTCTCGGCGCGACGCTGCAACACCTCAACGAGAACATCGCAGGGCTTTACAAGGGCCAAGCCGAGAGCTACAAGAAGCTGCTCGCGAACTCCGTCTCGATCGAGACTCCTGACAAGACTCTCAACGAAGCCTTCCAGTGGGCGGTGGTGTCAATCGAGCAGCTCAAAACAAAGTCGCTCCCCGATGACGAAACCGCGCTGGTGGCGGGCTACTATGCCTCGGCCGATTCCGCGCGCCCCGGCTTTGGCTGGTTCTTCGGCCGCGACGCCCTCTACACACTCTTCGCCGTCAATGGCTACGGCAACTTCGCGCTCTCCAAATCGGAACTTGAATTTCTGATCAAGCGCCAGCGTGACGATGGCAAGATCATGCACGAGTGGTCGCAAACCGCCGCCTTCATCGACTGGCGTCAGTTCCCTTACATGTACGCCGCGGCCGATGCAACACCGTTGTTCATTCTCGCGGTTGCAGACTACGTCCGCTCCAGTGGCGACGTCGCCTTTCTCACCGCTCATCGCGACGCCATCGAGAAGGCCTGGGCCTTCGAAACCGGCCATTCCGACACGAACGGCATTTACGACAACCGGCAGGGAACCGGCTGGGTAGAGAGTTGGCCCGGCGGAATGCCGCATCAGGAGGTCTATCTCGCTTTCCTCGACCAGCAGGCCTCTGGCGCGATGGGTTTGATCGAAGATCTGCTGCACGATTCCACCAAGTCTCGGTCAGCGCGTTCGCGCGCCAATGCAATTGCCAAGACCATTCAGGCGCAGTTCTGGGACCAGGACAAGAACTGCTACGCCTTCAGCCGCAACCCTGACGGCACGCTCGACCGCACCAGCACCGTTTATCCATCGCTTGCATGGTGGAGCGGCAAAGGCCTCGCCGGCGATAACTCCATCCCCACGCAGACCGGAACCTGCCTCCAGCAGCTCGCCGCCCACACTCTCAACACCGACTGGGGCCTACGCGACGTTGCCAACGACGAAAAGATCTACGACGGCATGAGCTACCACCAGGGATCCGTCTGGCCTCTCTTCACCGGCTGGGCCGCCCTTGCCGAATACCGCGGCAACCAGCCTCTCGCCGGATATCAACTATTGATGGAGAACGTGAACCTGACCAAAACTCAGGATCTCGGCGCAGTCACCGAACTCCTCTCCGGCGACTACTTCGTCCCCTTTGGCCGCAGCACCAGCCATCAGCTCTGGTCCTCCGCGATGGTCATTACGCCAACCCTACGCGGCCTGTTCGGCATCGACATCGACGCCCAAACCAAAACCATCACCGTGAACCCGCAGTTGCCGGCAAACTGGAATTGGGCACGGGTACGTCGCCTCAGTATCGGAGATTCAAATGTCGATCTCATCTTCACTCGAATATTCGATAAAGTGGTCGTCCGCATTGAAGGGGAGAATAACGGCCCCGTCAAACTTTTGTCCTCGGATTCCCGCTCTCACGGCTCCGCGAGTGATCAGGTTCAAATTCAAACTTATCCACTTGCGATCCTTGCCGAGCCAGAGCTCACCACGGTTGCAGGTTCCCGCACCAAATCAGTGCGGGTAATCAGCCAGACATTCGAAGACCACAAGTCGACCATCACCTTGGAAGGACCTGCGGGAGCCGACTTTCATATTGCCCTAATTCCGTTGTCGCATCTGCCGAAGCTCAATGTGAGCGGTGCTAAACGAGAGGGGCCGAGAGCAAACAGCGTGGAGTCCTCTCCTTCCGGTCACTTAGATGGTTTTACCGGCACTTTCCCGTCCGGCGAAGACTGGAAGACCATCACCATCACGCTCACCTGGTGATGTTCATCCGGAGTAACTGCCCCTATTTCGCTGAAAAAGCGCCGGTTGCGTATGCATTCGTGATCGCGACAGGCGGTAAAATGGGAGAGAACGTCATAGACCCATAGACCTGATGGCTTCTGTCCGCGCTTTTCTCGAAGGCAGCTTCGTCAGAGGAGGATCTTTCGATGCCGCTGGATGCTGATCTCCTGCGAACGTTCGCACGGAAATACGTCTGGTGGAAGAAGCCGGAAGAGGCTGCCGCACATTCCGAGCGCATTGTCGCACAGGTCATGAACATCGGTGATTACGACGATGTTCAATCTCTCGTCCATCAGGCCGGTTTACCCTACCTGCGAGAAGTCCTGCTGCATGCAGAGGCCGGACAGTTCGACGCAAGATCGTGGACCTACTGGCACTATCGTCTCGGCCTAAGTGATCCCGGCCAAGTACCCGCATTGCCCCAACGGAGATTCGCGTGAAGCCTGAACTCGCGCCTCGACTCGACGTTCTGCCTGAGGCTCAACGGCTTCTCTGGCCGAAGCTGAAACCTGCCGCAGATCTGGACTTCGCTTTGTACGGTGGAACTGCTATCGCACTCAGACTCGGTCATCGCAGCTCAGTGGATTTTGATTTCTTCAGCGAAGCTCCTCTCGACCGCGCCGCGCTGTACGAAGCCATGCCCCACCTCGCTGTAGCTCGGGTCCTTCAAGATCGCCCAGACACCCTGACACTGCTCGTCACACCCGAAGACACGTCAACCGATACGGTGAAGCTCTCGTTCTTCGGTTCCATCACACTGGGACGGGTGGGCATACCTCAGTGGACGAACGATAAAGTCGCGCAGATCGCCTCCCCCGAGGATCTGCTGGGCACGAAACTCAAGGTGGTTCTGCAACGAATCGAGTCGAAGGATTATCTTGACATCGCGGCGATTCTCGCGAGCGGAATCTCCCTTTCGATTGGTCTTGGGAGCGCCTCCGCCTTATTCGGGCCGGCATTTCAGCCCAGCGAATGCCTTAAGGCTCTCGTTTATTTCGAAGGCGGAGATCTCGACGTTCTTCCACTGGATGTAAGGCATCAGCTGATCGCTTGCGTTAAAAACGTCGACGACATTCCCCGGCTCCAAATTCTGGATCGCCGACTCACTCTCATCGCAGGTTCTTAGCAAAGTACCTGCCGGCTATTGACCCGCAACCGACGCCTGAGAGTTGACAGACGGAAGCTGCTTCATCGCTGCCGCGAGATCCTCCGGATGGAAGCCGAACGGTCCCGGCTTGCTCTTGAAGAGAACCCTTCCGCCTTGGCCGATCAGATATAAACGATCCGGCCAGCCGGTGTACGCCAGCTCAACCTGGTTGTTAATCCCGTCCACCAGCGCGGGGAAGTGAATGCCGAGTTTGCGTACGCATGCATTGGCCACGCCGAAGCGCTCCGCCTCATTCGTCGGACTGTGGAACAAGACGCCGTCTTTCACATTCGACTGCATCTGCCATATGTCGGTCGGATGCGCTTCGAGAATGTACACGGCGTAGAAATCGACCTTGCCCTTGTATTGCTCTGCGAGTTTGTTGAGGGCGGGAACCTCCCGCCGAAAGGGCGGTCAGGTATAGCTCCCGAAGACAAGCACCACTGGCCGCTCAGCCCACAGCGATCCGAGATCGACAGGAGTTGTCTCATTCAGCCGCTTGACCTGAAGCGCCGGAGCCACGTCGCCGACCTGGAGATTGCCCTTGCGTGCCCGATTCCAAAGCGTTTCGAACGGGAGCACAAAGTACGCCGGCATCGGCATCCGTGCCATCACGCGACCGAAGACCTCCGGCGGCTGCCGCATGGCCCACCCTACATACGAAACAAGGCATATCCAACCGACCAGGCACACGGCCGCGACTGGAACCACCCACCGCCGCCAGCCTTTTTTGATAGTCGCCAAGTTCTGCCCCTCACTTTGTGAGCTGATTCATTTCGAGGTAATTCTGCGGCTCTATGCCGAACGCATCGGCCACGCGATTGAAGAACGCAAACATCGCCGTGATATATACGGCCTCTGCAATCTGAGGCTCCTTCCACCCCAGATCCCGCAGCTTCTGCACATCTTCATGCGTGGTTCGATAGGCCGCTTCCGTTACCTTGCTGACGTACTCCAGCAGCGCGCGTTCCGCGCCGCTCAATCCTGCGCCCGCGAGATCTCCATTCGCAAGCGCCTGCACCGTCTTCTCTTCTGCTCCCTGAACACGCAGGAAGTAAGCATGGGAGTCCAGTCAATATGGACAGCGATTCAGATATGACACCCAGCTCGCGATGGCTTCCTTCGTTCTGCGCGTCAGGTGCCCCTCAGAGAAATGCACGGTGTCGCCGAACTTCATCACGTCATGAAGAAAATCCGGCCGATGACTGAAGCACTTCAGGATGCCCGGCATCTCCTGGCGTCCCGACTTCGCGCGCCACTCGTCGTAGACCCTGGCAACGTCGCCGGTGGCGTCCACGTCTTCAATCAGCTTGATCTTGGAGTTGTCCTGTCGCATGGTGGGGAGACGATTTGCATGACTATATCACGCGACGATTTGAACCCGAAATCAACCAGAAGATTGATTCATAGAACCACGCGCACATCTCCCTGCTTGCGTGTGATGCGTTCCCGATCCAGAAGCTCGAGGAGTGGAATGGCATGCTTTCGCGTCAGGCCGGTGAGAGTTTTGAACGCCTGAACATCGATGGATTTGCCGCGTATCGTCGCCAGTCGGCCGCGCAGTTCGCGTACGGCATCGGCATGGACGAACGCATCATCGCTTCCCATCCGAATCAATGTCTTATCGCGGATCAGCAGGGTGATGATGTGGCGAAATTCGGTTTCTCCGATATGAAGCTGCTGCGCCGCTTCCCGCACGGATGGCGGAGCGAGACCCGCACTCCGGTACGCTGCGGAGACCGCATCCAGCGTTCGAGCGTCCTGGCCCGAGATTGCCGGCGCCGCTCCGGCAATTGTGAGGAGCTCTCCCCGAATGTTGGCATCGCCATTCGCGATGATCTTGTCTATGACAGAACCGAAGACTGCATCCTTCAGCCCCAACTGGCTCTGTAGAACCGCTCGCTTCACCCCCTGGGGCCCGGCGCTTTTCAAGCGGGCCAACGCGGAATCAACTGCGGTGGAATAGGCTTCACGCGAGATCAGCACCTCGCCCGGCAACATGATTAGTTCGCCGACACTCCCGGCGATGTCCCGAACAGCTTCAGCTTTCAACCCCATCTCGCGTCCAAGCGCGTCAGTGCGAATGCCGTCTACACCTCGCCGCTGCACGCGCAGTTCCAGTTGCTGTGCTGGCGCAGCTTGAGCCAGACGCTCAAGCCACTTCTGCGTGACGGCGCGCCTCGTCTGAATGAGCGGATTCGAGTCCAGCACGCGGCCTCCGCCAATTGTTCCCGCGGGCAGGGGCTGGCGCAGAACGAAGCGATCTTCCGGCGCAAGCACGATCGGGCTGGCAAGTTTGAGGCGCGCCAATCGCGTCGATCCGGGCTTCATAGGCTCGCTGCTGTAGAGCATGACGCCGGCCATCGCCTCAGAGGTAAACGCGTGCAGATGCACGCGGGCACGCGGCCTCAACGGCGGAGCGCCCTCGAGCAAGGTTATCTCGGCATCAATCACATCCGTCGCGGCCAGCGTTTCTGGTTCGACAAGAGTCTGCCCACGCGAAACATCCGCGGCGTCTACACCGGATAAGTTCACAGCGGTCCGGGAGCCGGCCTGCGCGACTTGCTCCGATTCACCGTGCGTCTGCAAACCTCGGACTCTCACGTTTCGCGCTCCAGGTTCGATCAGGAGGTTTTGCCCGAGACGGATCTCTCCGCTCAACAGCGTTCCAGTTACAACCGTCCCGAATCCCTTCTTCACAAAAACGCGATCGATGGGCAGCCGCATGGGATGTGCAGTTTCCGCAGTCGTGGCGCGGGTCGCGATGCGGGCCAGTTCGTCCCTAACTTCCTCCAGCCCCTGGCCGGTTCGCGCACTCGCCGCGAGAATTGGCTTGGTTGCCAAGCCCAGAATCGTTCCCTCGAGAAAGTCGCCGACATTCTTTCGCACCTGTTCGAGCCGATCTTCCTTCACCAGATCTGCTTTGCTGATGACGGTGAAGCCGTCCGAAATACCCAGCAGTTCACAGATGGCCAGGTGCTCGCGCGTCTGCGGCATCACGCCCTCGTCCGCTGCGATCACCAGCATCACCGCGGGAACGCAGCCCGCGCCTGCAAGCATGTTGCGAATAAAGAGAGCATGACCTGGCACGTCGACAAAGCTGATCTGCAGCGGCAGACCATCCGGCGCAGTCACGTTCATGGATGCAAAGCCGAGATCGATTGTGATTCCGCGGCGCTTCTCTTCGGGCAAGCGATCGGTGTCAATGCCGGTCAGCGCGCGGACCAGTGCCGTTTTGCCGTGGTCGATGTGGCCGGCTGTGCCAATGACGATGGATCTGGCTGCGCTCATCTAAAAGGAAGATTACAACTGCTCGATGGCGCGGGCGACGGTTTCGTCCATCTGCGCGGGCACCGTGCGCAAATCGAGTACAACCGCATTTTCGATGATGCGTCCTATCACCGGTGGATCGAATTGACGCAGTCTCTTCAGCAGTTCATCGGCGACGATCTGACGATGGGATACAGAGACCGCGTAGCTCTTCAGACGCGAGCTCGGTGCCGTGCCTCCGCCGATCAAGCTCTCCACTGGAATAACCGCCGCAACAACTCGTGACGAGGCAATCGACGCCACAATGGCGTGGCAGCGCTTTTCAATCTCCTCGGCCTGCGTGCTCAGCATACGCACCAGGGGAAGAGCATCTCTCGATCCGGCGAGATATTCGAAGAGTGTCGCTTCGAGCGCCGCGTAAGTCAGCTTGTCAACGCGAAAAGCCCGAAGCAGAGGATTCTTTCGGATTCGCGCAATCAGGTCAGCTCGCCCCACGAGCAATCCGCATTGAGGGCCGCCCAACAACTTGTCGCCGCTTGCTGCGACCAGATCGACACCGGCGCGAATCGACTCTGAAAGCGTAGGCTGGTTTGGAATTCCGAACTCATCAAGTCGCGATAAAAGTCCGGTGCCCTGATCTTCAAAGAGCGGGACTCCAAGGGTCTTGGACAATGCGACCAGGTCTTCAAGGGATGGCCGCTCGGCAAACCCTTCGATACTGAAGTTCGACTGGTGAACGCGAAGCAGCAAAGCGGTATGTTCGTTGACGGCCTTTTCGTAGTCGGATGCACGCGTACGATTGGTCGTCCCAACCTCGCGGAGCAATGCCCCTGACTTCTCCAGGATTTCTGGAATGCGAAAACCGCCGCCGATTTCGACCAGCTCTCCGCGGGAGACCACTACTTCGTGCTTCTCAGCGAGCGTGTTCAGCGCGAGAAACGTGGCTGCCGCGCAGTTGTTCACAACGACCGCACCCCAGCGCTGTTTCATTTCGTCCGCTACGCCCAGCACGCGCAACAGCAGACTCTCTGCGTGAACGTCGCGCTTGCTGCGCTCGCCTGTTTCCAGATCAAACTCGAGATTGCAGTAGTTTCTGGCGGTATTGGACAGATGCTCGATTGCCGATTCACTCAGCGGCGCGCGTCCGAGGTTGGTGTGCAGTATCACGCCTGTTGCATTGATGACGAAGCGGAGTGAATACTCGGGCCCGCGCTCAAGCGCGTCGCACGCGCGTTTTGCAATGAATGCGATATCGGATTTCAGTTGATCATCAGAAAGCTCTCCGGCGGCGATCTGGTCTCGCATCGCAGCAAGAACTCCACGGATAGCCGCGACGACGCGCTCGTGTCCGTGTGCCTCAATCTGCTTCTGCAACTCGGGCGCCAGCAGCACCTCGTTTACGGACGGCAGCCTGCGGAAGAGCTCCTCAGGCCTCTGCTCCGTCTGCTGAATGGGATCTGCCGCCATGCTTCCTCGCACGCACCGTGATTATCTGAGAATGATTGCTGGATTTCCGCGATCAATCAGCGGCTCCAGCACCCGTCCAATCTGGGCCGCAGGCACGCCTGCATCGCGCAACGAATCTAGCAGCTCTTGCGCTTGCTGCGCCACCACCGCGATCAGGAGCCCACCCGAGGTCTGGGGATCATACATGAGCTTTCGCACCTCCTCGGCAATGACTGCGCCTTCGGCATCCGCCACCATGCACTCGGCAAACTCACGATTTGAAAGCAGACCACCGGGGATCGCACCCGCCTGGGTGGCTTCCAACGCGCCTTCGATCAGCGGGACCTTCGCGGCTTCAATCTCCAACGTAACTCCGCTGCCGATCGCCATTTCGCGCCCGTGGCCCATCAGTGCGAAACCAGTGATGTCCGTCATCGCGTGCACGCCGCTGAAACTGGCAGCAATCTCAGCAGCCGCTCGGTTCAGCGTGGTCATCGACTTCACCGCGGCATCAACCCACGCCTGCTTTGCCTTGCCCTGCTTCAGCGCTGTCGTGATCACTCCGGTGCCAATCGACTTGGTGAGGATCAGCGCATCTCCGGCCATAGCACGCGCGTTTGTCTTTACGTGCGCGGGGTCGATCACGCCCGTGACCGCGTAGCCGAACTTCATCTCGTCGTCTCGAACGGAGTGTCCGCCGACGACGGTGCATCCGGCTTCGCTCATCTTTGCAAGACCGCCGCGCATGATCTGCTCGAGGATTGCGAGGTCGCCGCTCTGCGGGAAACAAACCAAAGCCAGGGCGCTCACCGGCCGTCCGCCCATTGCGTACACATCGCTCAGTGCATTGGTTGCCGCAATCTGCCCGAACGTAAACGGATCATCAACGAGCGGAGTGAAGAAATCCACGGTCTGAACAAGCGCAAGGTTCGGCGAGATCTGATAAATCCCAGCATCGTCTGAAGTTTCAAAACCGACGAGCAGGTTGGAGTCCTGCTGCACCGGCAGCTTCGACAATACTGCGCGCAGAGACCCAGGCGGCAGCTTGCTCGCGCAACCTCCAGCCTTCACCTGCTGTGTTAGACGAATCACCTGCTCTGTGGCCAATTGTGCCTCTTCGCTGCGCCCGGAGGTCGCCGGTCAGCTTTTGAAATCCGAGTCGAGCAGCGTAATTCTACTTCTTCTGGCGATAAAGGCGAATCAGATGATTGGTTGAGCTGTCGTGATGCAGGTCTGGTTCTGTTGAGTTTTCGAGTTCGGGAATGATTCGCTGTGCCAGCGCCTTGCCCAGTTCCACGCCCCATTGATCGAATGAATTGATCTGCCAGATCACGCCTTGCGCAAAAACACAATGCTCGTACAACGCTACCAGCTTGCCAAGTACGGCGGGAGTCAGCTTTTCAGCCAGGATCACATTGGATGGCCGATTGCCTTCAAACACACGATGCGGCACAAGCCAGTCCTCAGTTCCCTCAGCTTTAACCTGCTCCGCAGTCTTGCCGAATGCTAATGCCTCAGCCTGTGCGAATACGTTGGCGATCAGCATGTCGTGATGCCGGCCCAGCGCGTTCAGTGATTTGTGAAAGGCGATGAAGTCGCACGGGATCAGACGCGTGCCCTGGTGAATGAGCTGGTAAAACGAGTGCTGTCCATTGGTCCCGGGCTCGCCCCAGTAGATCGGGCTGGTGTTGTAACGAACCTCTGCGCCCTTCAGTGTCACGTGCTTGCCATTGCTCTCCATCGTGAGCTGCTGCAAGTACGCCGGAAACCGCTTCAGATATTGTTCGTAGGGCAGAATGGCGATCGTCTGCGCATCGAAGAAATCGGTATACCAGATCGAGAGCAGCGCAAGCAGCACGGGCAGGTTCTTCTCGTAAGGCGAGGTGCGGAAATGCTCGTCCATCTCGTGGAAGCCATCAAGCATGGCGCGATAATTCGCGGGCCCGATTGCCAGCATGGTGGACAATCCGATTGCCGAGTCCATCGAATAGCGGCCACCGACCCAGTCCCAGAAACCGAACATATTCGCGGTGTCGATTCCGAATTTCGTCACTTCGGCTGCATTTGTCGAGACCGCCACGAAGTGCTTTGCAATCGCCGACTCGTGGCCGCCCAGCTTCTGCAACAGCCATGTGCGCGCGGTGTGCGCATTCGTCATGGTTTCGAGAGTGGTGAACGTCTTTGAGGAGACAATAAACAGCGTCTCTTCGGCGTCCAGATCCTGCACCGCTTCGGCAAAATCGGTGCTGTCGACATTCGACACAAAGCGGAACACCATATCGCGTTTGCTGTAGTGCCGCAGAGCCTCGTAGGCCATTACCGGTCCCAAGTCGGAGCCGCCGATTCCGATGTTGACCACATTTCGGATTGGCTTATCGGTGAACCCTTTCCATTCGCCACTACGCACCCGGTCGCAAAAAGCCGACATGCGGTCAAGCACTTCATGGACCTTGGGAACCACATCTTCACCATCGACCAGAATCGATTGTCCCTTTGGCGCCCTTAGGGCGACGTGCAGTACCGCCCGCTTCTCGGTGATGTTGATCTTCTCGCCGCTGAACATGGCGTCCGTGTGCTCGCGGAGCTTCGACTCCTCCGCCAGAGCCAGCAGGATCTTCAGAGTCTCCGTGCTGACGCGGTTCTTGGAGTAGTCCAGAAACAGCCCCGCGCCTTCGGCTGTCATCCGTTCGCCCCGCTGCGGATCATCCGCAAACAACGTACGCAAATGGATGCCGGCCATCTCTCGCGCGTGCAATTTCAGCTGCTTCCATGCCGCCAGGCTGGTCAGCGGCTTCACCTTGATCTGCTTTGGACGGCGGCTCTTTGCGGTTGCCATGCAATTCTCCTCTTGAGCACCTGGAACAGCGATGCTCTTATCTGATTCGTTCCATTGCGTTGTTGATGCGCGTATCAAAGGCCCAAGTCCCATTATCCTCGCAAGACCGGGAACGCTGTTCCACAGCACTTGGGGCGCGGCGAGGGCTCATTGTTTGTTCCACCGTACATTCGTAATGACCTGCGTGACGAACAACCTACCGTTCCAGCTCGAATGCCCGTAATGTGGAGTTAACTATTCAATAAATTTCCCTTTGCGCACCAGGACTAAGGGCCGGGCTATGCTTACAGAGCTGAGAAGACTGCTGTCTCCTTTTCGCCGCGGGTTCGCGGGCTACATCCTACTTACATTATTCAGGCAGTCGCTCGTGGTAGGCGGAGGGTACGGTCTCGTCCTTCTTATCCGCAGCTTCGAACACAATCCTACGCGCTCTGTCCTGATCGCGTTTGCAGTCCTTGTTTCCTACAAGATGCTGATTGCCGTTCTTGATCAGGGCATGGGATGGGGATTCGCCCGTCACGTCAGCTATCCGATGTTTCGCAAGCTAAGTGTCGATGTCTTCTCGAAGCTGCTGAGCCTCGACCAGGGCTGGCATCAGTCCGGTAGCAGCGGGGCCCGCCGCGGCGAAATCACAAATGGACTCAGCAAATTCGCACAGACCAGCGAGAGCCTTGCACGCGAGGTTTGCCCTCTTCTCGCAACAGCCCTCTTGAGCCTCTTTCTGCTGCGTTTGTATGTTGGCATCACGTTCTGGCTGGCAATTCTGCCTGCGGCGTGCGCTCTTTTCTTCTGGCTCTCCTACGAAGAGAATCGCCGTTGCACGCAACATCGCGAGGAGCGCTACCAGCGTTACGCGTCAGACTACTCATTGAGCATCGAATGCATGGAGATGCACGCCGACGTGGTGCGCTACAACCAGCAGGAACGGATGGAGAACGACTACCGTCGCATCCACCATGACATCGAATCGAAAGGGCTGGCTGAAGCCAAAATCCAGGGATGGTTTGGCCTCGGCAAAAGCTCTATCGTTCTCGGGCTTCAGGCGTATCTGCTTTGCACCTGGGTGCAGATGCTGGGCGCACATCGACTCGACGGCGCGATGCTCGTCTACCTTTACATGCTCTCTGAGCAGCTTTGCGGATCGTTGTGGGGCTACGCCAGCATCTGGGGACGTATCAGCGAGGCTTGGGAGCCGATCAAGCAGTTCCTCCGCATCAGTTCGGCCAGCTCATCTCTCGACGAGTCGGCCCTAGCGCTTCCAGTGTCAATACCTGCCCAAGTCGATCTGGAGTTCCGCGATGTCGAATTTGGGTACCGTGATGGTGAGCCGGTTCTGAACCGCCTCAACCTCCGCATCGAGGCCGGCAAAAAGGTAGGATTCATTGGCCGCACCGGATGCGGGAAGTCCACTCTATTGAAGCTTGTCGATCGCCTCTACGATGCACAGAAAGGTTCCGTCTACGTGGGCGGGTTCGACGTAAGAGAGTGGCCTCTGCGGCAGCTTCAGCGCGTCTGTACCTGCATGTCGCAGAACGGCGGCGTGTTCTTCTCGCAAGCTACCCTGCTCGACACCATTCGCTTCGCGCGGCCAACAGCTTCGTTCTCCGAAGTGATCCGCTCAGCAAGACTCGCCTGCATTCACGACGAAATTATGGGGCTGCAAGACGGCTATCAGACTCGCGCGGGCGAACATGGGAAGAATCTCTCGGGTGGTCAGCGCCAGCGCGTGGCGATCGCACAGGCGCTTCTCAGCCTCGATGATCCGGAAAAGAAGATCGTGCTCCTCGACGAGTGCACCAGCAACCTGGACGAAGAGACCGAAGCAGCCATTTACGACAACATCTGGCCCCTGCTTGAGGGCAAGACAGTGGTTGTGGTCACCCACCGTTTACCGGCAATCGAGGATCTGGTGGACGAAGTTATCGCCATGACCCAGGGCACCGTGGCGTGCCGCATTCCGGGCGGAGAAGTCGCTCTGAACCGGCTCGAGAGCTTCGCCTGAGCGCAGAAGTTATATTCCCTCAAATTATTGATTTAACTACGGATCCTCTGTGTTGGGAGCCAGCGATTCTGGCAGCGTTCATTGTCGCTTCAGCAGAGATACTTACCTGCTTGATCGGGGATTGTTCGGCTTTTGCGCAACTTCGAGCAATAGAGCGGGTTTCATTTGGGCCAACCCCTGAAAGAGAGTCCTGCATCGTAGACAAGACGGGCCCAACCCTGAGAACAGCAAGACCTTAGGTCATCCTCGATTCACACAGGAACGAGATACCGCCGCTCTGACAGGTGATCTCGAATGCTGAAACTCTCCAAATCGCAGCTCTAGAGCGAAGTTTAATGATAGAGACAAAAAAACCTTCCTTCATCGTAGTCGGACCTCCAAGAACAGGTACAAGCTGGCTCCATCGGGTCCTGGAACCACACGCCACTCTTCCGTCACCATCGAAAGAGACCCGCTTCTTTGATCAACACTTCCACCGTGGATTTGACTGGTACGGCTGGCATTTTCCACGAATGCATCGCGGACCCATTGGCGAAATTGCTCCGACCTACTTCGTTTCTCCGGAGGCGTGCGAGAGAATCGCGCAGACGATCCCTGACGCCCGGATCATTTTCATCTTCCGCAATCCGGTGGAACGTGCTGTATCGCTGTACAGGCTGAAACTCGCATACGGCATGTATCGGTGGAGTTTCACAGAAGCGCTGAGAAGAGATTCCGAACTGGTTGATTCCGGCCTTTACTGGACGCACTTCTCGGAGTGGCGAGAGAATTTCCCGGACGAACAGCTGCTCGTGATGATTTATGACGATCTAGCTCGAGATCCGCAGGCGTTCGTGAGCAGGATCGCTTCATTCATTGGTCTGGAGGACTTCACGCTCTCGCAGTCCCAATTGGCGCGCGTGTTCTCGACGGAGCGCATGACGCGACCCCGCAGTTATTTTGCAACGCGCACTGCTACGGCGTTTGCGAATTGGTGCAAATCCAGACGCTTAGATCATCTCGTGGCATCGGTGCGGGAATCGGCCCTGATCAAGCTGTTTCTGGGTGGGGGAGAATCGTTGCCGACCCTCCTGCCCGAGACACTTCTCGAGCTGGCAAATTTATTTCGGCCCGAGGTTGAGGCCCTTGAATTGCACCTCGGGCGCGATCTCGGGAATTGGAAGAGCGGAAGGATTCGCTCTGAACAACAAACTCCCGTCGAGAAATTTTCCGCCACGCCGATCCCCGGAACTGAATACTCCGCTCCCTGAACCTTTCTGTGGGCATGTTTACCCCGAGCAGAGAAAGCAAAGGCGGCTTCTTCTGGCCGCCTTTGTTCGTTGCTTTTGCTTGATGGCTGCTTGCTTGCATCAATGCACGAGTTTCAGATCCGCATGGGCATCAGAACGTACCGCGATCGAAATTCCGCATCCGGATCCTCTGGACGAATTTGCCCTGCCGACTGGGAATCTTTGAACTCGAGCCGCACTTCGCCCTCGTTACCCAGCGACTTCAGGAAGTCGATGATGTAGGTCGAGTTGAAGCCTACAGTGATTGGATCTCCGGAATATGGGGTATCGATTGTGTCTTCAGATTCGCCGCTCTCGGTTGACTGCGAGCTGATCTTCAGCTCGTTCGATTCAAGGCGCAGCCGAATCGCTCCCGATCTTTCATCTGCGAATTGAGCAACACGGGCGATCGCGCTGGCCAACTCACTGGACCGAACCACCGCAAACTTCGTGTTATCGCGCGGCATGACAGCTTCATAATTTGGGAACTGACCTGAGAGCCTGCGGGTGCTCAACGTTCGATGGCCTATCTTGAAGAAGAGCGTGTGCTCGTCATCAGCAAACTCCACCTTCTCAGCATCGGTGTTCGCCAGCAATCCGTGGAGCTCCTGGAGCGCTTTGCGAGGAACCAGCACACGCTTTTCGCCACTGATTCCTTCCATGGCCTCGCCCGGCTTCTCCACGAATGAGAGCCGGTGGCCGTCCGTGGCCACCATCGCAATCGACTCGGCTTTCAGCACCAGCAATGCGCCGTTCAGGGTGTAGCGAGACTCCTCGTTGGAGATCGCGAAGATTGTTCGCGCAATCAGCGTGCGCAAAGCGGCGACAGGGATGCTGGTAGCGGCGACGGTGGGGAACTCAGGGACTTGCGGGTAGTTCGCGCGCGCCATCCCGACCATCTTGGTGTTCGAGCGGCCGCTGCGGATCTGGACCCAGTGATTCTCGAGCAACTTGATGGAGATGTCGCCATCCGGCAGCAGCTTGATGTAGTCGTAGAGCTTGCGGGCGGGGATGGTGCACGAACCGGGCTTTTTTACCTTCACGGCGGCACTGGTGCGAATGGCCTGATCGAGATCGGTTGCCGTGATGTTCAAGCGATCACCGTCGGCTTCGATTAGAAAATTCGACAGGATGGGAATCGTGGTCTTGCGTTCCACTACGCTCTGGGTCGCGGTGAGTTCTTTCACCAGTTCCTGGCGGCTTACGGTAATCTCCATCGCTGCCCCCTGTGCTGCCGGCTTTTCAACTTCCGTTTCCACGATCGGCATAGTTCCGCTCCACTCCAAGCCGCCGTTTCCTCTACGGATGGGCTGACCTGGCCCCCAATTCACGTCCAAGCTGCAGCGCCGCTTGGCCCAAGGCTACACCACACCCATATCCCCGCGAAACGGCTGCTGTTTCTTGCCTTTGATTTTATGCATCTTCTGGAACGATTGGCGCGTGGAAAACCGGGCTTCTTCTCTGGAATGTTGAGGCGTAATTGATGGCCCGCGCATGCAATCTCCCCGGTGAACCTTGAGTCGGGCTGCGAGGAGTGGCGTGATGCCCCGGAGCGACACCTGCCCCTGGCTACGGCTAGAGGCGATTTACAGGTTTCAGATATTCAATAAGACCGTAGTTACCGTCGTTCAGTGCGGAAAAGTGGAAAGGGTGCCAATCTCGTTCCGTCTGAAGCACTTCACCCGCCGCCTGATTTTCTAAAACGCGCCTGTGTATTTCCGGGGAAATGGAAAAACAAGTCGTCACCCCACTTACTGGACCCCGGGTTTCCACCCCTCCCACAGATTGACGAAAACCTGCTGTGAATTCTCCGGCAGTTCTGTGCAATGTGCGTTCCTACCCGCGTCAACATTGGATTCTAGTCGGCTTGGCATTCCACACCGGAGGCCTCTTCCACAGGATGCACATGGATCGAAAGCAGTGAGGAAAACTGAATGCGAAATTGCGGCCTATATTTGTAGCTTTTGCGCCGAGGATCATTGAGTAGCAACGCAATTTATTGTCTGCCGCATGCTACGTGTCGCCTCTGATCCCTGATTTCTCGTTCCCTGTCCCGTTGTTTCTGCTCGACTTCTATACTGAAAGTCGGTATGTCGTACCAGTCCGCCATCGACCATCTCGCCGCAATGGCTCCTGAACTGGCCACTCAAACCGGCCAGACGCGGCGGAAGTTTTCGCTTGATGAGATCGGCACCTTGCTTGCGGCGCTGGGCAATCCGCACCGTACCTTCCCTTCGGTCCTGATCGCCGGAACCAATGGCAAAGGGTCAACCGCCTCCACACTCTCCTCGATTCTGACGGCTTCCGGCTTGCGGGCCGGCCTCTATACCTCGCCCCATCTCAACCGGCCCAACGAGCGGATTCGCATCGATGGAATTGAAATCTCCGACGACGACTTCGCCGACCTTTTCTTCCGGGTTCGTTCCACCGCGCAGCGCCTTGTCGATGAGGGCAAGCTTGCCCAATCACCCAGCTTTTTCGAGACGCTTACGGCTATGGCCTTCTTGCATTTCGCAGAGCCCGCCATTGAAATCGCTGTTGTCGAGGTCGGCATGGGAGGCCGGCTGGATGCCACGAACATCGTGGATCCGCTGATTTCGATCATCACCGACATCTCGCTTGATCATATGGAATGGCTTGGGCCAACCGTGACCGAGATCGCACGAGAGAAGGCCGGCATTCTCCGCCGCGGTGGAACGCTCATAACTCTGCCGCAGCATCCCGAAGCCAATCAGGTCATCGGCGAAGTGGCCGATTCGCTCTCTGTCCTCGGTGTCAGTGCCGTCCCTTACCTCCCCGGCGGCGAAATCGCTGACAAGGGGGCGCAACCAGCCCAGGCGAGTGGAACTGAGGGTGGGCGCAAGGTGGAAGTTCTCGGGAAAGAAATCGAAGTCGATTCTCCTCTCCGAGGAGCGCATCAGCATCGCAATGTGGCGCTTGCAATTGCCGCAGCTGTTGAACTTGCGATAAGCCACGGCTTTCCCATCACGGCCAAGTCGATTGAAGAAGGCGTTCGGAATACCAGGTGGCCGGCGCGTCTCGAGCGACTCGCCACCCCAACACCGGATGGCGCTAGTTCAGTGCATTGGATTCTGGATGTGGCCCACAACCCCGCCGGGGCCTGGGCTCTGCGCGCCGGTCTCAGAGACATACTGCCGATTCAACAGTTCGGCACACTGGTTTTCAGCTGCTTGCGCGACAAGCCGGTGAACGAGATGGCCCAGATTCTTTTTCCGGTATTTGAGCGGGTCATCTTTGCACCGATATACAGTTCTCGGGCGACCCCGATGCGAGACCTGCTCGCGGCCGCATCCGCCACGGGCACGGCGGCCTTCGCGACAGCCTCGGTGGGGCAGGCCATCGAGCTAGCTCTAGAACATGCGGCAGAACGGGCGGGAATTCCGATCGTCGTTTCGGGCTCTGTCTACCTGGTAGGAGACGTCCGAACCCGGCTGCTGGCCCGCCAGACTCAGTCCGCCGCCAACAATCCACCGCCCGAGCGAGTAGGCCAGATTACGTGATCCGACGACGTCCGCCCGATCCGCTGCCTCGTTTCTATCGCTGGCGCACGAATGTTCTGCAAGCCCCGCTTTTTTTTCTTTATACGGGCCTATGCGGCAGCTGTTCCCTCTTTGCTTCTCTATGGGACAAGAGCGGACGCCTTCAGCATCGCATCGCCCAGATCTGGGCGCGCGGCTGCGTCCGGATCTCAGGCGCCAAGCTCACTGTGCTTGGGGCTGAGAACCTGCGCAAATACTCAGCGGCTGTCTATGCTGGAAACCATACGTCCTATATGGACACTCCCGTCATCTTCTCCACGCTTCCCTTTCAATTTCGGATCCTTGCCAAAAAAGAGCTCTGGACAATGCCGTTCATTGGCTGGCACCTCAATCGCTCCGGGCAGATTCCTGTCGATACGGTAAGTCCGAACGCGACGGTGTCGAGCCTGGGAGCGGGCGTAAGGGCCTTGCGCTCCGGCATGCCTCTCTTTGTCTTTCCAGAAGGGTCACGCACCCCGGATGGCACCATCCAGCCGTTCCTGGCGGGAGCGGCCTTTCTGGCAATCCGCGCCCAGGTTCCTCTCGTTCCGATCGCGCTCACCGGCGTCTACGATCTGCTGCCTATCCATACGCGTCACTTTTACCCGGGAGAGATCATCATGAGCGTTGGCGAGCCCATTTCGACAATTGGATTGACGATCCGCCAGACGGACGAATTGAACTCACGCCTGCGGCAGGAAATCGAAAAGCTTCGAGAAGAGAGCGCAGCAGCCCTCGGCGCGTGATCTCGTCCGTACCGGCTTCCAATAACGACAGCCAGCTACGACATGCAATTAGCTAGTTGCATGTTAACGTGCCTCGATTTTGCCGGCGATCCGCTTGTATTCGGCGTTGGAGATGAGGTGCTTCTTCACTAGCTCGTAGGAATCAGCATAGGGCCGGTGTTCAACGATCCGGTTCGCGGTGGCGTCATCGATCCCCTCCAGCGAACTCAAATCCTTCACCGATGCCTTGTTGATGTTGATGGTCTTCTGCTGCCGGATTCCCTGCACGATGCCTTGAGTCACCGCCTTCGCATCCCGAACAGCAGTCGAAGTCGCGTGTGCTGTCTGTTCCCGAATCGCGTCAGGGCTCCGATCGTGAGTTGTGCAGCCCACTAAGCCAACCGCAACCAAAGCTATGAGCTTGAAAATCCTCATACCGGTTGGATGCGAGGAGGCGTCCAGCGTGGCGAGTCGCTGCAACCTGCTCGAACAAAAGGGTCCTCCGCTTCGGACCAGCGCGATATCATTGCGGCAATGCGTTCCGTTCTGCTTTTGGCCGCTCTCCTCGCCGGCTCTGCCTTTGCCCCAGCCCAGGACCAGGCCGCGTCCGCCCGACATACTTTTACGGTGGCCAAAGGCCAATTCCAGTTCGACGGGAAACCCTACCAGATCCTCTCGGGAGAGATGCACTACCCTCGCGTGCCTCGTGCCTACTGGCACGACCGTTTCAAGAAAGCTCGCGCTATGGGCTTGAATACCATCACTACTTACGTCTTCTGGAACCTCCACGAGCCTCGCCCAGGAGTCTTCGATTTCGCAGGCCAGAACGACGTCGCGGAGTACATTCGCGAAGCTCAGCAGGAAGGACTGAACGTCATACTGCGGCCCGGTCCCTACGTCTGCGCGGAATGGGAGCTGGGTGGCTATCCATCGTGGCTGCTGAAGGATCGTAACCTCACCCTTCGATCCACGGATCCGAAGTACCTTGCGGCAATGAATGAGTGGTTTGCTCGCCTTGCAAAGGAGGTTTCACCGCTTCTGCTGCGCAACGGAGGTCCGATCATCGCGATCCAGGTGGAAAATGAATATGGCTCCTTTGGAGATGACCACGCTTACATGGAAGCGGTGAAGAAATCCCTGCTGGAATCGGGACTGGCAGCGGCTGACACGCTGCTCTACACAGCTGACGGTCCCGAGCAGGTTCCCAATGGCTCACTGCCGGAACTCCCCGCCGTGATCAATTTCGGCACCGGAGATGCGAAGCAGGGTTTCGAAACACTGAAGAAGCTTCGTCCTGACGGTCCCTTCATGAACGGCGAATATTGGGCGGGGTGGTTCGATCACTGGGGCGAGCATCATCACACCACAGCCGTGGCGGCGAACGCTTCTGAATACGAGTGGATGCTTCAGCAGGCCTATTCGGTCAGCATGTACATGTTTCATGGCGGTACCAGCTTCGGTTTCATGAACGGCGCCAACAGCAATGGCACCAACTACGAACCTGACACCACCAGCTACGACTACGACGCGCCGCTGAATGAGAGCGGCCTGCCGACGGCCAAGTTTACGGCTTTTCGAGACGTGATCACGCGCGTAACCGGCAAGACTCCGCCCGCACTCCCTCAACCAATTCCAGCGCAGACCTATCCAATCGCAGCGCGCACGGAATCCGCATCGCTCTGGAATAACCTCCCTGCCCCGGCCGAATCGGACAAGCTGCTTACGATGGAAGATCTCGACCAGGCTTATGGCTACATTCTCTATCGGACTGAGATTGCGAACGGCGCATCGGGCGAACTCACCATCGATGGCCTGCACGACTACGCGCAGATTTACATCGACCGCAAGCTCATTGGCACGCTCGATCGCCGGCTCGGCCAGTCGAGCCTTGCTCTGCCGCCGATTCTGAGCAAAGCCACGCTTGAGATCCTGGTTGAGAATTCAGGCCGCGTGAATTTCACAAAAGTTCTCCGCACCGAGCGAAAAGGCATTACGGGATCGGTAAGCATCGGCGGCAAGCAACCGGCACACTGGCAAATCTACTCTTTGCCACTGGCTGACCTTACGAAGTTGCATTTCAAAAAGTCTACGTGCGAAGGGCCTTGCTTCTTTCGCTACTCGATGACGGCGCAAGCGTCGTCAGCCGGAGACAGAAGCTTGCCGGACACGTTCCTGGACACACACGGGTTGGCGAAAGGTGTTGCGTTTCTCAATGGGCGGCCGCTCGGGCGTTTCTGGTCCGTAGGCCCCGAATTCACGCTCTATACACCAGGTCCGTGGCTGCACGTTGGCGGAAACGAAATCTTGATCTTCGATCTTCAGGGGACGGCAAAGGAGTCGCTGAAGTCGACGGATCGCGCGGACTACGGACCTGCTGGGAAATAGGGTTTTCAGTTGCTCACATTGCCGCGCGCGTCAACGACGGATGCCGTCTCCGTTTGCGGCTTCAGCGGGAGCTTCACCTCAAGCGCGCCGGTGCGGTCGTTCAGCGTATTCCGCACGACCACTCGGATATATGCCGCGCCCGGAGGGACCTGCAATTGCTGGACGGCCTGGAATCGATGATCGATCTTTCCCTGTGGTTGAACGTCGGTTGAGATCGTTCCCTTATTGAGGATGCTGTTGAGCAGGGTTCCGTCATTGTTGTACGCAGCCGCGGCAAACTCGAGCACCGTGGGTTCCTGCCTCGCCTTGGCAGCAGCTCGCAACCTTGGATCGATAACATCGTAGTTGATTACGTACTGCTGCAGCTTCACGGGAGCCAGGGGTTTGGGATTGTGCTTGCGCGTGCGGAAGAATGCCGGCGAGTCTTCGAGCGAGCGCATCTCTTCAGGGGTCGCCATTCGTGGCTCGCCCGCTGTCGTCATGTGAGCAATGAACAGCAGGTCATGCATCATGGGAGCACCATGCTCCGCTGTCGCATACAAGGTGTCGGCGGCCTTCGCGGCGAGGAAGCGCTGCTGGATGACTTGCTTCTTGTGCAGATCCTGCACTTCTTCATCGGACACTGCGTAGTAAACGCTGCGATAGGTCAGGTGATAATTTTTGCTGTCCTTGACCAGGGTTACGCGGATCTTTCGCTCAGAACCATCGAAGTTCGTGTTTTGTGGGGAATAGCTCAGCGTGTAATAGTTCTCGCCATGCTCGACGGCCTTTTCGATCAGTTCCCCAGAACGATTGCTCCCGTAGAAAGCATGCCCACCTGTCGATGCTGCAATGGTGTCCAGGTTTTGGCGGTCCACCATGGCATCTGCACCGCCTTTTACCCTGACGTCATCACTTCCATCTACTCCCGAGAGGCTGATTGGGTAGAGAGCGATGCGGCTTCGCATAAGGGACGCGTACGTGTGTTTGATGGAGTCCGAAAGGAGCTCTGACAGATCGAGGGTCGCTGGGCCTCCCATGCCTCCTACGCTGCCCGAAGCTGGCGGAGACGAAGGCAATGTCAAGTCTGTTCCGACCACAGTCGGTCCGACTGGAATGGGGTGATAACTCGCCAGCCAAATTAGGTTCTTACGTTCGGGTAAGCCGGAGAGATACTCTGCCATGAAGTTCATGTTCGAGAGCACGGCACCAGCGTCATAGCGCCCGAAAGTTTCTCCGAAGAGAAAGACATTTGGAATCGATGGCGGCGGCCCTTTGCGCAGGATCGCTTCGCGCAGAAGTGCGTGATCGGTCGTGAACCCCTGAATCAGATGCAGACCTTTCGCATTCACAAATAGAGCGATGCGTGTTCCTGGCGCGGCATGATCGACGAACTTCAGCAGTTCGGCCCGAAACGACATCTGGTCAACCTGCGAAGTGTTCACCATGTCGTAGTAGAGGATGTAGAGCGGCCCACGCTCTGGCTCTCGTGGCAGGTCGACAAAAGTGTTTGGCGGCATGGGCGGCAGTTTGGGAGGCACGAACGCAGTTGCTGGTCCGCCAGCTACGTCGAAAGACAAGATGCGTTGATCTTTACCGTCTTCCTGCACGATGAAGTCGCTCTGCTTCAGACCGAGGACAGGTTTGCCATCTTTGTCCTGAACAACGACATCGACGGGAACGCGACGTACGGTTGAGCGGAAAACGTAGCTGCCGTCTGACTGTGTACTTCCTGAGGAGGATTTGGTTTGTGTAATCCCGCACAGGGTAAGAAGAATGACACTCAAGAGAGCCAGGAACGAAATTCTCACAACTCGCAGATGTTTCATCTCTCTCCTCCTCCGGGAGTTCAACATGAGAGGTGACGACAAAACGGCACTGCCAATTCAATCCAGCATTCTACTCCGGGTTTGAGAGCTTGGACGTAAGCTGGTCTCCACTGGTTCTTCGTGACTTCCGGATTCAGGGTTATGCAATGAAGGGCGTCGCGTCTTGAAGTGTATTTCGACCGGGCTGGATACGCATTCATGTATATATATGATAATAAACAAGTTAACTGTATTATTATAGTTCCGAATCTTAGGCAAAGTGGGCAAGCGGGACAGCTCACCAATCGGTACGATTAGACTTGAGAACAATCACATGCCGACCCGAATTGCCATTCCCGAGCCAAGTTCCGATGCAGAGTACAACAGCCGCTCTCTACCTCCCTATTTAGCGGCGCTGCAGTCCTGGGGCGCAGTTCCGGTGGTGATTCCCCTCTGTGAGCGACAGGATTCGGTTGCCAACTTGCTGGCTGAGACCCAAGGTGTTCTTCTGCCTGGGAGCCGGTTTGATGTGGACCCGGAACGATATGGCGAAGTGAGAATTCCGGAGTGCGGCCCGGCGGATCCTGGCAGGACGTCTGTCGACGAATTGCTTCTTCAGGACGCATTCAATTTGCGCAAGCCGGTGCTGGCAATCTGCCACGGGCTGCAGACATTAAATGTCTGGTTGAATGGGAGCCTTATTCAGGATTTGAATTCTGTGCTGAAGACGCGAGTGAATCACAGCCCAGGGCGGAGCGTGACGGGTGCTCATCCCATTAGCATCGTGCCGGGGTCAATCCTTGGACGGCTGACTGGGCAGGCTGTTCCTGTCATTGACAAGGTGAACTCCAGCCATCACCAGGCTCTAGGACGTGTAGGTGATCAGCTGGCTGTTACGGCGATTTCTCCGGACGATGGCGTTGTAGAAGCGGTCGAGGTGGATTCACCTGATCATTTCGTGATGGGTGTGCAATGGCATCCCGAACGAACCTTAGAGGTCAGCGAATTATCACGTGGAATCTTCCAGGCGTTTGTGGAGGCTTCGACTAAATGGCGAGCCATCCCAGCGACCATCTCCGAGGCGGCGCAATGACGGATGCTTCCGCTGGCCCGGAATCGCTCAATGATCTTCTTGTCGGTGCGGGAATCGAGAAGCTGAAGGATTCTGACCTTGAAAAATTCGATTCTTATCTTGAGCTGCTTCTCAAGTGGAACTTACGGATCAATCTGACGGCGATACGCGAACGGGGGGAGATTCTCCGCAGGCACTTTGTCGAATGCATTGCGTGCGCCGGCATTGTTCCATTGGGGATTGGAACCGTTCTCGATTTCGGGAGCGGTGCCGGGTTTCCCGGTATTCCAATTGCGATCTGCCGACCCGACCTTCACGTCACTCTTGCCGAGTCTCAAAAGAAGAAGGCAGCGTTTCTCCATGAGGCGATAAGGGCGGTTGGGTTGGACGCCAACGTGTTTGCTGGAAGGGCTGAATCGATCGGGCGGACGTTCGATTGTGTGACGCTCCGCGCAGTAGATCGGATGAGCGCCGCGTTGAAAGAAGCTTTCCCGCTCGTGTCCAATGGAGGGTCTTTGATTGTGATGACGACTGAAGACCTTATTCCGGCAATTGTGTCGGTCAGGGAAGTCTCGGTAAACTGGGAGAGGCCGCTCGAAATCCCTGGATCTTATCGTGGAAAGTTTCTGATTGGATGCCCCCAATAGATGTTCCACGTGAAACGGTCTGGAGCGGTGTTCCACGTGGAACATGCGAACCTAGCGGATGTTGAATCGGGCGCGAGAAATTCTGTAGATTTCCACCGGGTTGCCTGATCGTAAGCAAGAAAAATGATGGGCTCTCAATGCAATCTAAACAACTGATTCTTATCATGATCCTTTAGTACATCCGGTGACGGCCGCAGGCTTTCCACAACCTTTCCGTGTTCTCCACAGATGCACAGGCGCAGAGAAAAGGCCCCTTCCTTTAACCTGAAATGCCATGGGAAAGATTCTCGGGGTGGTTAATCAAAAGGGTGGAGTTGGCAAAACGACCACCGCGATCAATCTTTCCGCCTGCCTCGCGCTGGAAGGCTTGAAGGTTCTGCTGGTAGATTGCGATCCGCAGGCAAATGCGTCTTCCGGGCTTGGCATCGGGCGGGATGATAATCGTCATTCAATCTACGACGTCCTGGTGGGCGATTCCGAGGCGGAACAGGTGATTATTCCCACTTCCGTGGAGAATCTTTCTCTCCTCCCGGGCTCGAAGAACCTCACTGGCGCCAATATCGAACTGGCGACGGCGGATGATCGGGCCGTGCGCCTGCGGCAAGCGCTCGCGCCCGTGAAAGACAGATTTGACCTGGTGATCCTAGACTGCCCACCTGCCCTGGATCTGCTCACGCTCAATGTTCTGGTGGGTGCCAATTCGCTGATCGTCCCGATGCAGGCCGAGTATTTTGCACTGGAAGGGATAACCGAACTGATCTCGACATTGGAGCGCGTCCGCGCGGCTTTCAATCACAACGTAGAGATCGAGGGTGTTCTGCTGACAATGTATGACGATCGCACCAACCTGGCTCAGCAAGTCCGTGAGACCCTGCGCCAGCACTTTGGCGATCGTTTGTTCATTACAGTAATTCCCCGGAACATCAGACTTGCCGAAGCGCCGAGCCATGGGAAACCGGTGGCTTTGTACGATTCACGTTCTAGAGGGACCGAGGCATATTTCGAACTGGCCGGGGAATTCCTGGCTCGTAACCGCATCGAGAGCCCGAAAGCCCTGGAAAGAAAGGTTGCGGCCAAGTCGAAGCCGAAGACCGAGGTTCGCTTCTGGCCATATTCGTGATCTTGGCGATCTCGCCCAGTGCGCCAACCGTCCATGAAAGTTTTGACCTTTCCCTAAGTCGAGGAGCATCAGAATGACAACCGCCACTGCCGATACCAAACGTCGAGCCCTGGGCAAAGGGCTGGATTCACTGCTGCCTCGTGTCCAGAACAACCCGGCTTCAACTCCGGTTCATTCACCTGCATCAGTGGACTCGGACGGTGGAAAGCCGCGAGAGATTCCGATCGATGGGATCGATCGGAATCCCTTTCAGACCAGGACGCATGTAGACGAAGCGGAGCTGGCCGAATTGGCGGCTTCGATTACGGCAAATGGGGTGGTGCAGCCGATTCTTGTCAGGCCGCAGGCAAATGGGCGATTTCAACTGATTGCCGGCGAGCGGCGGTGGCGAGCCTCGAAGGTCGCGGGTAAAAAGACTATCCCGGCGATTCTTCGACAGGTTTCCGACGAGCAGGCGATGGAGATCACGATCGTCGAAAATCTTCAGCGCGCGGATCTGAATGCGATGGAGCAGGCGAGGGCATTTGAGCGGTTGTCGCGCGAGTTCCATATGACACAGGAGCAGATTGCGACGAGAACGGGCAAGGATCGCGTCTCGGTTTCGAATTACATGCGGTTGTTGAGTATGCCTGACGGGATCCAGAAGCTCGTCGAGAGCAGCCAGCTAAGCTTCGGTCATGCGAAGGCACTAATGGGACTCAAGTTCCACCCGGATATGGAGAAGACAGCCCAGCGGGTCGCGAACCTTTCGCTTTCTGTTCGCCAGACTGAGACCCTGGTCCAGGGGATGCTGAATCCGGAGAAGAACAAGAAAGAGGCCAAGCCGGAGCCGGAGATTGATCCCAACGTGAAAGAGGTCGCGGATCGTTTGCAGCGAGCGCTTGGGCTGAAGGTCCACATCGAGGACAAGAGCGGACGCGGGCGCGTGATTATCGAATATGCGAATATTGCAGACTTCGACGCGCTGCTCGAGCAACTTGCGGGCGATTGAGCGTTCACTTAATTGTGCAACCATAAGGTTGCCTATGATCAAGATCGGTTCTTCTGCCTTACTGCTTTCCTAATGACAGCGGCTAGCGGTCGATCTCTCCATGTCCTTACAGCACGAGTTACTACGTGCATGATCTTTGCTGGACTCGGTCCCTGGTTCGACTATTTCCATTGTACCTAGACCTTCGAAATAGCCTGCAAGGCCTTGTAGAAAACTTCCCTGTTGCGTCAGCAATCCAGGCGCACCGATGAGAGTTTGACGGGGCGTTAGCGGTTGGCTTGGCTGGGGGTGACTTCTACGCCGCTGCGACGAAATTTGTAATGCAAGAGCCAGGTGCTCGGGACTGTGCGGCCGTTCTGCTGCGGCGGTTTGAACTTCCAGTTCCGCGCCGACTCGAGAGCGATGCGCGCGAAGTAGGCGCTCGGACCGTGCGTGGCGTATTCGGCATTGGTAACGGCGCCGCTGGGATCTACGTTGAGACGAACGACTACTCCGACTGTGCCATGAATTGTGCTGCTAGCGCGCTCGGAAACGGTGGGAACGTCACGGCTGAGCACGTCGCCACCGGAAAGGGTCGTGGAAGGTGAGACGGGAGCTGATGGCGCCGGTGCGGAGGCGGCTGGCTCCGTCGATTGTGGCGCGGCTTGCGCCGGCGCTGGTTCGGGTTGCGTCGCGGAAGGCTGGCTAGTCGTTTCGGTCTGAGGCGAAGGGGTGCTGGATCTTCGACTGTGCATCTGAAGGCCGACGATGATGGCGACTAGAAGCACAAGGCCGATGACGAGCGGAAGAAAGGGCATTCGCGAAGGTAGAGGCTTGTCTACAGGGCGATGCTCACTGGGAGCGTGCAACGGCGTAGGGGCCGGTTTAACTGTGGAGCGGTTGACGGGGGCTTCTAAAAGGTTGCGAATGTCGGCGAGGGTGCAGCGGCGCGATGGATCGGTGTGCAGGCATCTCCGAGCGATTTCCGCGAAGGGGGCCGGGGTTGTGGCCGGCAGAATAGGCTCGGTATCGCTGGCGGCGTCCCAAATGGGGAGCTGCTGCGTGAGCGCTTCGACGAGGGTGATGCCGAGGGACCAGATGTCGGTGCGCGGGGAGACAGTGCCGGTCGCGATCTCCGGCGCGATATGGATGTCGTTGGTGAGAAGTTCGGGAGCAGGCTTGCCGACGGGAAGCAATCCGTCAGAGGAAATTTTGATCTCGTTTTCGACGACTAGAACGTTGGAGGGCTTGAGGTGGCCGTGCGCGTAGCCGGCGTTATGCAGGTAATCGAGAGCGGCCAGAATGGGATCGAGCATTTGGCGCGCTTCATCGGTAGTGAGAGGGCGCTCGGGGATGATCTGAGAGAGAAGCTCTTCGGCCAGATCGTAAACGATGTAGACGCACTGGACGTCGCCGACTTCTGCCCGACCGTAGTGGTATATCTGGCCGAGGTGAGGATGGGAGAGCTTTGCCGCGGCCGTCCAGCCCGCAAGACGATCTTCCGACTGGGGAGAGGACGGCAGGAGCTTGACGGCTGCTCTGCGAGAACCGAGGCCGTCTAGTTCGGTGAGGAAGGTACCGCTGGTGCCGGACCCGCCGAGCCACTCGAGGAGGGGATATCTCCCGTCGATGACCTGGCCAACCCAGTCGCCGCGAACCGAAACAGCATTCATGGCTTACCCAGTGTAGTCGAGCGAGAGCAGGGTCCGAGGGAACAACGGAACGAGGGAATCCATGTGGGAAATGATGGGCTACAACGCCACTTATCGGCTTTCCACCATTGCACTCATTTTGTGCAGGGGTGTTCCCATAGCCCTTGGCCAGTTTGCAGTGTCAGGGGTTCTCTACAGTTCGATGTGTCCAATAACTCCGCAGTCCATACCTCTCGGAAGTGACCCCCCTCCCCCTACAGGTTGTGATCAAGAACTCTGGAATCAGGAGCCTGCGGCAGGCTATGCGCTGCAAATATCAGTATTCATTGGACTTAACCTTTAACTGTGTCTCAGGAAAGGGTTTAGAGAACGGAACGGCTGCGATCAAGCCACCAAAAACACCCGAAGTGTGAAGAGCGTTCGAGATAGTTCCAAGTGTGGCATGTCTCTATTATGCGGAAATGCGCGAATTAACCTGCAAAGTTGGGGAGCGATTCTTCCGCGGGGATGAGAATCGACTTATCGATGGAATGACTAGTTCCGGAAGGTGCGGCTCGATCGAGTGAGAGACGTGCTCAAGAAATCCTGCATCTATCGCCGCGCATGGCCCATGGATGGATTTCGGTAAGCGGATTATCGATTTGAGGCCAAGAAGTTGCCAAGGTCCAAATGGGCGACAATCCGCTCTAGTGGTGATCAATCAGAGGCGCGGGCAGAATCCTCATTCGCGTGCCAAACAGGTGGTATCGAGTGAATGAGATTTCGTTCAGCCACATCAAAGCGAACCCATCGGACAAAGCTAGCCCGTGCATCGGGCAGGTATAGGTTCTGCCGCCCAATTCAATTGGACCGTATTCGACCGCAATATTAGCGTTAACCAGCCTACCGTCGTTCGGCATATCAGCGAGGAAAACCAAACGTTGAATTGCACCGTTTGAGGGGTCGATCGTGATTTCGCCGACATACCCCGCAGCCATGCCGTCAACTTCGTAGTGCGATTGGTTCGCAGTGACTACGTACCGAAAAACTGCGAATGGACTTACGGGACCCTCTTGCCAACGGCGCCAGATGAGGTTGCCTTTGGCCGCATCCAGCATCGCGGTGCCAAGGATGGGGCCGAATTCTCCGGATGTGGTTATCCCTTGAACCTTAGCCTTTTCCTTTGCCTCTCGTTCCTCATTTCCATTTCGATAGACCACCGTTGACGAAAGCCTCCTCACCTCCTTGGAAGTTGGCTCTTTCCAAAGGTTGCGTCGATAGGTGGTTGTGATCCGGGTCGCGTAGAAGTTCGGCTGCAGGTGCAGTGCGGTTGTCACGTAGTCCACGGCACGTGCGACGATTGCCTGCTGCGTTGCAGCGCTGGGTTCGGCGAGAACTGGAATTTGACTCGATGGTGGATCGAGGAACGTTGATTCGGCAGCCAGGATGTGCAATGCATCTACGGATTTGGGTCCAGGCAATGAGCTGAGAAGATGCGCCAGCGATGCCGTGTCGAGCCGTTGAGTCAATTGGAATCCGCGCAAAATGTTTTCGACGCTGGAGTCGGAATGTCCGCGCAATTGCGTAAGCAAAATCTCCAGGCCGTGAACTGTAATTGGTTTGGTGGGAAAAACGCGGAACAGGACCAATGGCAGGGATTCACCAGGCGAGTAAGATAACGTACCGCTGATGGTATTGCCGTCGGCACTTAGCTTGCCCGAGTAGTTCAACGAGTAGCCCACTTGCAGATCATCGATCGAGATTTGGAGTGTCGAACCGTCGAATGTGATCGATGAAGCAGGTGCCAATAGCGGGGTGCGATAGTCGGGAGGAGTGGCGTCGAGATGAAGGATCGCCCTCAGATCGCCGCTTCCGGAACGCGCGATCTTGAGCTTGCTTTGTTGCCCTTGCCAGTTGCCTGCAATATCAGGCATGGTCTGAGCGCCGCATGCGCAAATCGTAAAAACGACCAAAAACAAGGCTAGTATTTGCATCGATGTTTCAGAGTTAGTTGTGAGACGATCTGGCGAGGAGGAAAGCCCGCAAAGGAACAATACTAGAGCAATCAGTCGATCGAGTTGTCCTGACAGGAGAGCGAATCGCATGGCCAGCAGATCCAACGAAAAAGGCTTTTCGGGCAAATGGCCGGCTACCGTCGCTTTGGGGAAAAACTCGTCGCGTTGTTAGGTTGCGGAAGGCGGAAGGCGCGAACCTATTCAGACTTATGGATTCGACGCGAGTTGTTTTTCGGCCTCCACGATCAATTTGTGGAAAGCGTCTACCGCCGGCACTTCCGGATGATTCAGCGCATTCTTCACACTGTAACGCCACACGGCCGGGGCATCGAGCGCATTGTCTCGCCTCCCGCGATACACCGCGAACATATCGTCTCGCGATCCAACTTCGACTTCCGGAGTGGGAACACCTCTTCGAGGCGCAGTGGGGTCGCCAGCCATGGGAGGAGTTCCGCGGCTGCCTCCAGTTCGGCCTCCGGATTCGGTCGGCTCAAAGATGATCGGACGGTTGTTGTTGGGAACCCCGCCAATTGTCGGCTGCGCAATCTTTTCGCTTCCCTTGCGTACGGTAATGACCAAGTCGGCGGTGGAAAGATCGGTGGCTAGTTCAAAACGTCCCCACTTCATTAGTGCCTTCTCTACATCCTCCTGGGCGGTGCGGTTTGCATAAGGGGCAGTGGGGGACATCCCGGCGCCTGGATCGATGACAACCAGCACTGTTCTTGCTTGCAATACATCGGCCGGAAGCAGAATCTTCTTATCTTTGCCTGCAGCGACGAAACAACACATCGTGAATGCCAACGAAGCAGTGAGAACTCTCCGATGTCGCAAAGAAGGCCTCCTCGGATGCACAGCAGCGAGTTTAGGACACGGAGCAGAAATAATCTAATGAACCATCGGGAGTGGTAGCGACTACTCGGCTGCCGACTTCCGCCGATTGAGAGAGAGCGAAACGATTCGGGTGCGGGGGGGGAGTGGGGAGGGCTGTTCTCTGTATGACGAACGAGAGGCTCGATTTCTTTACTTACTTTCGTTACTCCAAAAGTCGCATTGAGGGCCTGTTTGTCGCGTGTCAGCATTTCCACACATGGAAGAGCGCGAGGACTCTGAATCCAATGTGGCGACAACAGCCGGTTTCATCGGGCTGGCATGCGCAGTTCTCGGCATGTCGGATTTGCCAATCGGGCCACGGCTGGCGTGTCTTTTAGGCGGATCCATCTGTCTTCCTGTCTCGTTTCATTCCCAAACGGAATGGCCGTCCGCGGTGCGCTGGACGTTGTCGCTAGCAGCAAACTCCTTTTTGGCGTTCATTGCATGGACCGTCATTCGCAGCCGGTAACGGCCTCCTTTCAGAGCCCTCTGTCGAGACTCCTTTTTAAGCAAGGAAAAGGACAGCTTGCCTGGGAAGGTAATGGAGAATTCCCATCGCCAGGAAGAATCGCTTGACAATTTTTATCGAAGCCGTATATAGCTACTTAGCTATATAGACGATGGGCTATGCGAAAGGAAAAGACGGTGAGCTGGATGCAACGTTTGCCGCGTTGTCGGATGCGACGCGGAGGCGCATTCTGGAGCGGCTTGCGCTTGGGGAGGCGACGGTGGCAGAACTGGCTGCTCCGTTCAGCCTGAGTCAGCCGACGATTTCGAAGCACTTGAAGGTGCTGGAGGATGCGGGGCTGATCCGCGCCGGCAGGGATGCGCAGCGGAGGCCGCGGTCTCTTGTGCGCGCGCCTTTGGACGGGGCGACGGATTGGCTGAACGGGTATCGGAATCCGGGGACCCTGGGGTTCTCACTGCGCGGCGATCGGGAGATTGTGATGAAGAGGAGCTTCGCTGCTCCACGGAAGCTCGTGTTTGACGCGTTCACGAAGCCGGGTCTCTTGAAGCGGTGGTTCTACGGAAAGCCAGGCGGAACGCTGGCGGTGTGCGAGGTAGCGCTGAGGGCTGGGGATCGCTTCCGCTATGTATGGCGGGATGCGGATGGTGCGGAAATGGGAATGAGCGGTGTGTGCCTGGAGTTTGTCCGCCCGGAACGGCTTGTGGCTACGGAGAAGTTCGATCAGGCGTGGTATTCCGGCGAGGCGGTTGGCACGATCGAGCTAGAGGAACGTGGCGGAACAACGGAACTGATGCAGACGATTCGCTACGAGTCGGGTGCCGCGCGCGAGCAGGCATTGCGGAGCGGGATGGAGCACGGCATCGCGTTCGGGTACGAAAGGCTCGCTGCATTTCTGGAGACGGTCCGGAACGAACGGAGGAAGAAGAGATGAGTGTCAGGGAGATGACGGAGGCGTCTGTTCCTCGGAGAAGGATCGGAAGAAGCATCTTCGCGCTGTTTGCAGGGTTTGTTGTGAACATCATGCTTTCGCTCGCGACGGATGTGACGTTTCAAGCGATTGGCGTGATGCCGGTATTGGGACAGCAATCGATGAATGATTTTCAATCGGCGCTGGCCGCGTCTTATCGGACACTGTACTGCGTGTTCAGTTCGTACCTGGTGGCGCGTCTGGCACCGCGCAGGCCGATGGGTCATGCATTGCTTGGGGCAGGGATTGGGATGGTGATTGCGACGCTCGGCGCGATCGCGACATGGAACAAAGGACTGGGGCCGCACTGGTATGCGCTTGTGCTGATTGTGCTGGCGCTGCCGACGGGTTGGCTTGGAGGGAAGATGCGATTGATGCAGATGCGGTGAGGGCCGAAGGAGGGCTGGTTTGATCGGGGAGTATGGAGGTCGAGATGAAAGCTGCGGTGAGTCTAATGACGAAGGAGTCGGAGCCCGAGAAGGTTGATGCGTACATGAAGGCTCTGAAGCATCCGCTGAAGGATGTTATGCAGGCGTTGCGGAAGGTGATTTTGAGCACGGATGGATCGATTGGGGAAGAGGTGAAGTGGAATGCGCCTACCTTCTTCTATGCGGGTGAGATGGCGCCGTTCGATCCGAAGGAGTACAGGCGTTATCTGATCGTGTCGAATCTGTTTAAGAAAGACTGCATACGGCTGGTGTTTCCGAGCGGTGCACGGATCAGGAACAAGTCGGGGTTGTTGACGGGAGAGTATGCGGACGGCCGGCGGCTGGCGCTGTTTTCGAGTATGGAGGAGGTTAAGGCGAAGACGGCGGCCTTGCAGAGCGCAATCAGGAGTTGGCTGGAGACGCTGGAGAAGAGGTAAATGTGAATCGCAGGTCCACGCGGTTCGTGCGGACGAGGTGGGTAGAATCGGGGGATGCTCGTGTCGATGCAATCGGGATTGTGGCTTGTTCGGCTGAGGGAGCTTCGCTGTGCTATCGGACGATTTGCGAGAAGGGGGCGCAGGTGCTCGGGCCTCATGGGCATCCGGAGATCACGATGCACACGCATTCGTTCTCGGCGTATGTGGAGTGCCTGGACCGGAATGATTGGGAGGGTGTGGCGGAATTGATGTTGGATTCTGCGCGGAAGCTGGAACGTGCCGGGGCAGGATTTTTGATCTGCCCGGACAACACGATTCATCAGGCGATGTCGTTGGTGCAACCGCAATCGCCGCTGCCGTGGCTGCACATTGCAGAGGTGGTGGCGGATGAGGCGGCGGAGCGCGTGTATCAACGTGTAGGTTTGCTGGGTACGAAGTGGCTGGTGCAGAGCGAGGTGTATCCGGAGAAGCTGGGGGCGCGGGGAATCGAATACGTGCGGCCTACGGATGAGGAGCGGCGGGAGATCGACCGCATCATCATGGATGAACTCGTGTATGGGGTATTTCGTCCGGAGTCCGTCACCTATTTTCAGCTCGTGATTCGGCGGATGAAGGATGAGGGATGCGATGCAGTGGTGCTGGGGTGCACGGAGATTCCGCTGGTGATCAGCAACCGGAACTCCCCGTTGCCGGTGCTGGACTCGACACGGTTGCTTGCACGGGCGGCACTGCGCAAGGCGGTTGCGGCGAATGTGTAAGGAATATTGGTGAGAGTGTCTGGGGCGCCGTCAGGCGCCCCTTCTTGAGGCTTGTGTTTTCGACCCACTGCTCGCAAAAAGCGCGATGAATGGCACAGGCGCGGATCCTTGATCGCGGCGGCTATTTCTTGGCGGGCTGTGTGGCGATGATCATGCTGGAGATTTTGGCGTACGTCGCTGCTGGAATAATTCCCTTAGTTTTGAGCTGGGTTTTGTTCGCATAGGGTCGGCCAGCAATGATCTTTCCGGAGTATGCGTCGCCAATGCCGGGCAGAGCCTTGAGCTGATCGGCGCTTGCGGAATTGATGTCAACGAGGTCGGTTTTTGCTGCAGTGGTCTGAGCGGATTTGGCGGCTTTCGCGGCGGGCTTTGCTGAGGATTGGGCGGTCGCGGGGAGGACGCTGAGCAGTGAGCAGGCAGTCAACCCGAGGATGAGAGAAGAGAAACGTCCGAGGCGCATAGATGTCTCCTTGTTACTGCAAGTGTGATGCAACGAGAATGGTCGGCGAAGAGCGTGCCGCTGAGCGGAACCATGCTATCTGGTTGGGTCGGCAGGAAGGAAGAGGGTAAAGGCGATTTCGCAGTGCAACCAGGACCGCGGAAGCGTTGTGTCGTCGACCTGTCTTTGGCTGCTGGCCGGCTTTCCAAGAGAGGACAAAAAAGGGCGCCCGGAGGCGCCCCAGCGAAGTGCTGCTCAGCTAATTAGTTGACTTGCTGATCTTCTGTACGGCGCGAGCCTTTGCGGCGGTCGGTCTTCTCGGCGCGCCAATCGGGTGCGCCCGAGCGGCGGTCGCGAGCATTGGCGCGGCGCTCCTGGATCTTTCTGGAGTCGGGAAGGACGACCATTGCGGTGGTGGTTGAATCGAGGTTCATCAACTGCTCATCGATTTCGACTTTGCAGGCGACGTTGCCGGTGGTGAGGAGGCGATTGAGCACGGGAATTCTGGCTCGCTGAGTCTCGATGTAGTCGACGCCTTCGGCGGTGAGGGAGAAGTCCGAGTTGTCGGCCCTGGTGATGAAACCCTTCTTGGTGAGATACCAGGTTGTGAAGTCGAGGTAGTCGCGGGGGAAGCCCATGCGGCGTTCGATTTCGGCGAGGCTGACCTGAGGGTCGAACGGATTGGAGCGACGCTTGTAATAGAGGACAGCGAGGACAGCGAGGCGGCGATTCAGCTCACCCTGGACATGGTCCATGAAATCGACAGACTCGGACAGAGGGATCTGACGGACTGGCTCTTCGCGCTCGTACTCGCGGTCGTACTCGGAGCGGCGTTCCGGGTCTGAGAGGACATCGTAGGCGCTCTTCAACATGAAGAACTTTTCGGGGTCGCCAGTCTCGGGATTATCAGGGTGAAAGCGAGACGCGAGGTAGCGGTACACACGATGGATGGTCTCGTAATCTGCGTGTTGGCTGATCTGGAGAAACTCGTAATAGTCCAACGTCTTCGTCGCTTCTAGCATTGGAGAAAACCTCTGACAATTTGCTGCTGTTGTAAGAGGAATCTTGCATTGCGGCTCGGGTTAGCAGCAATCACACGATATGGGTAGGGGATGGACTTGCGTAACTCAAACGCAGGTGACGAACGGGAGGTACGAGGACACACGACGGAAGAAGGGGAACAGGATCAATGGTTTGCGAGACGACAGCTATTCCAGGCAGAGATCGGTGTAGAAGGGTTGTCTCTTTTGTGTGAGGTGGATTGAAGAGATGCTGTTGTGAAGCCGTCGCATTCGCAGGCGTCGGAGGTGCGTCGATATACTCAGCATTTAGGTGCGCATTGCGCGCCCGGAGATTGGTCTTTTGTCCTTCAGCCGCCGCGGATTTCTCAAATCTCTGTCCAGGACCGCTCTCGTTTTATCTCTTGAAGATGTTTTGAGCCTGGCCCGCCCCCTGTTTGGGCAGGCGACTCAGAAGCCAAAGGGCAACACGCGGCAATCGTATGAGGCGCCGACGCGGCCAGCCCCGAAAGGACCTGCATCGCCGGTGACGGGGAGCCCATTGGGCATGCGGTTTTTAGATGTGGCGAAGGATGCCGGGCTAAACGTGGAGATGATCTTCGGCGGCGAGCACCGGAACAAGTACCTGCTGGAGACAACGGGATGCGGGGCGGCGTTCTTTGATTACGACCAGGACGACTGGGTGGATATTTTCCTGGTGAACGGGTGGAGGCTGGAGGGGTTTCCAAAAGGAAAGGAACCGATATGCCGCCTGTTCAAGAACAACCGGGATGGAACGTTTACGGACGTAACAATCAAGGCGGGGCTGGCACGATCAGGGTGGGGCCAGGCATGCTGCGTGGGCGACTACAACAATGATGGTTGGAACGACCTGTTTGTCAGTTATTACGGACAGAATTCGTTGTTCCGGAATAACGGGAACGGGACGTTTACCGATGTGACAAAAGAGGCTGGGCTGCTGCAGGACCGGCTGCGGTGGAACTCGGGATGCACGTTTCTGGACTACGACAAGGACGGGCATCTCGATCTGTTCGTTGGGAACTATATCGATCTTGATTTAAAGACGACACCACTGCCGGAAGATGCGAACTGCACATACAAGGGGATCGTAGTGGCATGCGGGCCGCCGGGGCTCGAAGGCGGAAAGAACATTCTGTATCGCAACAAGGGCGACGGGACGTTTGAAGACGTCAGTGAGAAGGCGGGAATGTGGGGAACGCTGGGAACATACGCACTGAGTTGCGGCGCGGCGGATCTCGACAATACAGGTTGGCCGAACATTTACGTGGCGAATGATTCGACTTCAGCGACGTATTACGTGAACCAGAAGGATGGGACGTTCAAGGACCAGGCGATCGAGGCCGGTGTTGCTTATTCGCCGGATGGAAAACCCCAGGCGGGGATGGGTGTGTCGATTGGCGATTACAACCGCGACGGCATGCTGGACATTGTGAAGACGAACTTCGCCGGCGACACTGACTCCTTATATATGAATCTCGGGGACGGGTCGTTCGACGATCGGACGTACCAGGCGGGATTGGGGATCAATACACGGCTGCTGGGATGGGGCATAAGTTTCATCGATATGGATAACGATGGGTGGCTGGACATCCTGGTGGCGAATGGACACGTTTACCCCGAGGTGGATGGGACGCAGGTGGATGCCGCATATGCGGAGAGGAAGTACCTGTATCGGAACCTGCGGCAGGGGCAGTTTGAGGATGTGAGTATGAACGGCGGGTCCGGCATCACGACGGATGCGAAAGCGCGAGGGTTCGCGCTCGGGGATTTTGACAATGACGGCGATCTGGACGCATTGGTGAACTGCGTGAACGCGGTTCCGCAACTACTGCGTTGCGATTCTGACTTGAAGCGAAGCTGGGTGAAGATCCGGTTGGTGGGAACGAAATCGAACAAGACAGGTATCGGGGCCCGGATAAAGGTTATGGCGCAGACGGGAACGGGGTATGTCGGAGGCAAGTCCGTGCCTGGGCTGACACAGATCGAAGATGTGAAATCGTGCAACGGCTACTATTCGGCGAGCGATTTGCGGATTCATTTCGGATTGGGCGAGGCGAAGAAGGTGGATGTGGTAGAGATTCGGTGGCCTTCGGGGGCGATGGACACTTTGAAGGATCTGGATGTGAACCGGCTGTACGTGGTGGAAGAGGGCGGGAAGATACTGAAGAACGAGGCGCTGGTGGCGGCCAAGAAGAAGGCATGAGCCGGGCATGCGCCAAGATGTGATCGGGATCGCGCAGAGATATAAAAACAGTGAAGCCAGTTAGCTGCGTAATGTTTAGAACAGGCGGTCAGGTCGCTTTTCGTGGTCGAGGAGCCAGCGTTTGCGCTCGATGCCTCCGCCATATCCAGTGAGAGATCCGTTCGCTCCTATGACGCGGTGACAAGGAACTACGACGGCGATGGGGTTGTCGCCGTTGGCTGCGCCGACGGCCCTGACTGCGTTGGGATGACCGATGCGGCGAGCGAGTTCTCCATAGGATGTGGTCGCGCCACAAGGTATGTTGCGCAATTCCTGCCAGACCTTACGCTGGAACGGCGTGCCTCCGGTGGCGACAGGGATCGCGTCGATCGCGGATAGTTCTCCGGCGAAGTAGCAAGAGACCTTGGCGGACAGGCCGTGTGGGTTTGAGGCCTGGTCAAGGGTGAAGCCGCTTTTGCCGTAGTGGAGCTGCAACTGGCGCCGGAGCACGTTTTCGTTTTCTGTGAACAGGGCGACGCGAAGATTGCCATCGAGATCGGCGGCGATCATCAGGGAGCCGATTGGCGTAGATACGAGATCTCGGAAGAACTGCATCGGTTCTGTGATTTTCATTTCTGTGTCCTGGGTAAGGATTCTGCGGATCGGGGTTTGGATTCTGGAGAAACTGTGGCGAAAGTGCGGCGAGATCTGTCTCAGCGACATCCGTTCCGAGCGCCGGAAGCAGCGGAGATTGGATCCAAGTGAGGCTTTCTGAAGATAAATCGCTTTATGCGTAGCTCTCTTCTGGATGGTTAGACAAACTGTCATACGGTCGAGAATCTCGATGGTCTTTCGAGTAAAGGTTTCCCCGTCACGGTGTATCCATTTTGGGCTCTTGTCTGAGTGTTTTCCGTTATTTAGCGTTGACAGCATGTTGCACTCTTCAGTAAGGTTTCGATTTGCTCCGAAGTCTCTAAATTTGTCGCTCCCTATCCGTACTGGGGAGGAGGGCAACGGAAAGCGATCCTGTCAATGCGACAGGTGAGCGGTAGCAAGCCGACTAGCCGAAGTCGAAAATGCCAGGCGGCAGAATCACCATAAGTTGAGAGAAGAGAACAACCGGCACACTTTTTCAGGAGACCGCATGAACAAGTTTCTACGCACAGCACTTGTGCTGGCAGTATTTGCCTGCGCAAGTTCGCTCCTCATTGTGACGGCCAGTGCACAATCGGTTTACGGATCGATTTTTGGTACTGTGTCCGACAAGAGCGGGGCTGTTATACCGAACGCCACGGTTACCGTGACGGACGAAGCCAAGGGCACCCAGGTGACCGTGCAGTCCAACGGTTCGGGTGACTACAGCATCCCGCACCTTATTTCGGGTGTATATGACCTGAAGGTCGTCGCCAAAGGCTTTCGGCCTTTCGAGACTAAAGGAATTCAAGTCCTCGTAGACACAGCTCCGCGTATCGACCCCACACTGGATGTGGGTTCCGATACCGGAACGACGGTTGAAGTCAACGCAGAATCAGTACCCTTGTTGAAGACGGAAAAGGCCGACATAGCTACCATCTTCGATCAGCAGCAGGTATCAAGCCTTCCCGTTGGCGACCAGAACTTCACCAACCTGCAACTTCTGCTCCCGGGCGCACAGCTTCTGGGCTGGAACCACGCAGCCGACGAAAATCCACAGGGCTCGCAGCAAATTCAGGTCGACGGCCAGGCGTTTGGTGGAACAGCCTTCGAGTTGGACGGCACCGACAATCAGGATCCGATTCTGGGAATCATCGTTATCAATCCGGCTCTGGACGCTGTGACTGAGACGAAGATCACAACGCAGAACTATGATGCCGAGCTAGGCAAGGCCGTTTCCGCAGTTGTTACAGCGCAGACGCGTTCCGGAACCAACGGTTTCCATGGAAGCGCATACGACTTCCGCACTGGCAATGCCAACTTAGCCCGCAATCCGTTCACTCAACCGCCGGGACCGAACGCTATCGCTCCGGGTCTGAAGAATCGCTGGGGTGGTTCGATTGGCGGGCCGATCAAGAAAGACCGCGCGTTTTTCTTCTTCAATTGGGAGTCACAGCGTCAGAAGGTCGGTACCAGCGCGACGGGCACCGTACCGACAACCCATATGCTCAATAGCTGTCTGGGCACGGACACGACTCCTGGAAAACCCGCAGGCTGCGATTTCACTGAATATTTCAACACGTACAAGGCAGCTGGGAAGATACCTGCGACGTCGACACAGCTTATCTACAACAACACCGGCATCGCAGCGTACGACGCAGCTTTTGCGGCAAACGTGGTTCCAGCCGCGTTGATCTCGCCTCAAGCGATCAACATCCTGAACTACTTCAAGTCGTATGCACCTAATCAAGCACCGTCAACCATCGGTGGTCTCGAGAGCAACTACTCAGCGAGCGGAACGGGTCTGTTCAACAGTGACGCGTGGGCAACGCGCGAAGATGTGACGATCAGCGAGAGAACGCATGCTTTTGTACGTTTCTCTCGGTTTACGGACACGCTTTCGGGCAAGGTGCTGTTTGGCGATTTGGGTGGTCCCGGATTCGGCCTCAGCAACTACGGTGGGTCCTCAAAGGGAGCGAATGACAGCTTGGCGATCGGCATGGACTTTGCGATCAGTCCGAGGTTGCTCACGGACTTCCGGCTCGGCTACTACCGATATAACGTGATCGACACGAAGTACGACCAGGGTGTCGATTTCGCGAACACAGTGGGAATTCCGGGAATCAACCTTGGAGATAACTTCACCTCAGGTGCACCCGGGTGGCGAGTAGACAACTATACCGGCGGCTCTGCGGATTTCGGAGCTGGCCTGGGAATCAATCGCTGCAACTGCCCTCTGACCGAACGCGAAGACCAGGGGCAGATCGTCAACAACTGGACCTATATCAAAGGCGACCACACTTTCAAAGTGGGTGTCGACCTGCGCTATGGCCGCAACCTGCGGGTTCCGTCGGATACGGACCGCGCGGGCGAAATGGATATAGGCGCGCAGCCGACTTCGAACAACGGAAGCCTCGGACTTGGTTGGGCTAGCTTCGCAATGGGGCTGGTGGGAAGAGGAACCAATAATCGGGCATTCGGTCGTTACGTTTCTGTGTCGACCAACGCGAAGGAGTTCCAGAAGCGGACGTTCTACTACGGACAGGACACTTGGCGCATCAACAAGAGCCTGACTTTGAACCTCGGGCTCCGCTGGGAGCTGTACTTCCCAGAGTCGGTTAATGGTGATGGCAACGGCTCCCTGATGAACCTTGAAGATGGTTACATGCACGTTGCCGGGGTCGGAGTAGCTCCGAGGGACATGGGCTGGACCATCCAGAAGGCAAAGGGTTTCGATCCGCGCATCGGAGCAATGTATCAAGTTGACGACAAGACAGTGATCCGCGCCGGATACGGGCGGAGCTTCGATACGGGTGTATTCGGATCGATCTTTGGACACGTGGTGACACAGAACCTTCCGGTTCTAGCGGACCAGGAGCTCAGAGCGCCGAGCACAACTGGATATGCGTTCACGTTCGCTACAGGTCCACAGGCGTACACCTTCCCGTCAACGCCGTCTAGCGGTCTGTTGCCAGCGCAGGGTTATGCTGTCAACCCGAAGGCACGTCCGAACCCACTGCGGTTCCCAACGATCGATGCATGGAACCTGGCGATTCAGCGAGCCATTACGCCGACCACTTCACTCACGATTTCCTATGTTGGCAACAAGGGAACGCACACGCTGGGTGACGGTGACAACAACAACACAAATCCGAACGAGGCGGCGCTGTTCCTGCCCGGTCAGTATTCCCGAACAGGACAGACCCTTCACTGGGATCCCAGCGCGCCGGACATCAACGATCCTGCGCACCCCGGCAGCAACGGTGTAGCTGCGGATGGGGGCGTATCGAATGCCCGGTTGCTGCAGCGGTACTACGCTGGTTCGCTGCCAGGGTGTCGAGACCCGAACTACATTTCTCTCGCCGGACTCCAGGCGGTGGACAGTGTTCACGGTGCGCCGGATACATTCCTCACTGCTGGTCAGTGCGGTTGGACCAACAGCATTTCCTACTACAGCGACGATCTGAACACCGAGTTCGACGCTCTTCAGGTGACGGTTGCAAAAACCTTCACCAAGGGACTTGCTCTGAACGCAAACTATCAGTGGGCAAACGCGTTTGGGGACCAAGGCCAATACTGGACTTGGGATCATCATGTCGGACATCAACGTGACAGCAATGTTCGTGCGCAACAACTGGTCAGCTACGGCAGCTACGATCTGCCATTCGGGCGTGGTAAGCAGTATGCCCAGAATGCAAATCGAATTGCCGATCTGATCATCGGCGGGTTCCAGCTGTCGTATGTTCTCAACTGGTCGGGCGGTCTGCCGTTCAGCGTGAACATGGGCGGCGGTTTCGGAGGCACCCAGGACTGCACTCACAACACGGGCTCATCTGCGGCATTTTGTCGTCCGAATACCAGCGGGCACATGAAGACTGGCCTGACGAAAGCTGCGGTAACACCTGGCGGCGGCAAAGTCACTCGTCAGTTCTGGACTTCACAGCCACAGCTGTTCTCGTTCCCAGGGCTTGACGTGATTGGAAACGCCGGCGCCAACACTTATCGCGGGCCGTCGTTCTTCAACACCGATCTCGCGCTAACGAAGGGCTTCACAATCCACGAAAGCTGGGTTGCGAAGTTCCGGATGGACGCGTTCAACGCCTTCAACCACATAAACGCCGGCAATCCCGACGGCAACATCTTCGGGACCGGAAACATCAACTCATCAGCGCCAGCTGTGTTCCCGGCGCGACAGCTGGAATTCTCCGCACGCATTCAGTTCTAGTGCGGGAGTCTCAAAACCTCGAGGGGAGCTTCGGCTCCCCTCTCTTCTTTTTGGCTTGAGTTTGTGAATGACCTTGCATGATCGGGGGGAGTGAAAAGAAGAAGAACTCAAGAGAGTTAAACTGAGTCGATCGGGTCAAGCATGGATCGAGTGATTGGTATTGCCGTACTTTGTTTCTCGCTTGCCGCAATCGGTGTAGAGGCACAGCAAGGGACCCCGAGCGGTAACGCTGCGGGTGCAGTGTCGTTTGAGTCGGCGAAGGAACTTGCCGGAAAAGGGCGTCTGGACCTCGCGATGGCGCAGCTGAATGAGCTGGCGATACGCGCGCCTGAGCCGGCGGGAGTCGAACGGCTGCGTGGAATGATTTTCTACCAGCGCGCGCAATTTCCGCAGGCGATCGAGGCGTTTGCGAAGGCGGCAGAGCAGGATCCGAACGATCACGAATCGATCGAGATGCAGGGAGTGAGCCTGTTCCGCCTTGGGCGGATTCAGGAGGCATTGCCACTGCTCGAGAAAGCGCGCACGGGAGTGGAAGCGGCGAATGTGGATCCCAACTACGTGCTGGCACTTTGCTATGCCGATCTGCAGCGCTATGACGATGCCCGGCGGGCGTTTGCAAGCCAGTATGGATTTGAGCCTGATTCCGCGGAGGCCCACCTGCTGACGGGGAGATTATTCCTGCGGCGCGAGTTGCGCGATCAGGCGGGAGTCGAGGCGACGAAGGCGCTTGCGATGAATCCTTCTTTGCCGCTGGCGCACGAATTGTTGGGTGAAGTCGCATTGTCGCGAGGGGACACGGAAGGGGCGATCCGAGAGTTGGAGGCGGAGCGGAAGATCAATCCTCTGAACCCGGATCTGTACGACCGGCTGGGTGACGCGTATCTGCGTGCCGGCCAGTACACGGAAGCGCAGCAGGCACTCAACCGAGCGGTGCTGCTGGAGCCGACATCGACAGGGCCATATATTTTGCTCGGGGAGACGTTTCTGAAGATGAAGCAGCCTATCCAGGCGGTGCACTATCTCGACCGCGCGTTGAAGATGGATCCGTCCAACTATGTGACGCACAATCTAATGGGACAGGCGTACAAAGCGACGGGGCAACTGGCGGAGGCGAATCGCGAGTTCAAGACGGTGGTGGAACTGCAGCATCGGAACGATCCGAAGCCGGCGGAGAAGTAGGCTGATGCGTTCGGTCTCATTCGGGTTGCGGTGGGTTGCGTCGGGTTTGATCGCGATCTCAGCTGCCGCAGGCGGTCAGAAAACTACGAAGATGCCCGCGGATGGGATCAAGCAGGCGGATGCGGCGTTCCGCGCGGGGGTCGCGGCGCGAGAATCAGGCAACCTTGAGGTTGCACGAAGCAAGTTTGCAGAAGTGGTGCGGCTGCAGCCGCGGATTGCCGAGGGGCATGAGGCTCTGGGGACGGTGCTTGCAGAGCTGGGCAGGCCGCTGGAGGGAGCGAAGGAGTTCGAGGCGGCTGCGAAGATCAAGCCGAGTGATCCAGGAATCGAGACGAATCTTGCGCTGGCCTACGCTCAGAGCGGAGAGCCGGAACGGGCACTGCCGCATTTCAAAACAGCGGAGGCCTTGTCGCACCAAGCTGGACACGCACCGCTGGAGGCTTCGTTCTATGACGCGTATGGACGCGCATTGGCTGCGGCAGGAAAGCCGGACCTAGCTGTTTTGCAGTTCATCGCGGAGGAATCGCTGACGGGTCCGCGAGCCGATGTTGAAGATGCGATCGGGACAGCCTATGCGCAGCAGAACCAATGGGAGAGCGCACGGAAGAGGTTCGAACACGCTCTCCAACTGGACAGTGCGAATGTGCGGGCGCGCGTACATCTGGCGGTGGTGCAACGGACGCAGAAGGATTTGCAGGGAGCTTTGAACACGCTTGCTCCCGCGGTCGACATGAGCGCGCCAAATGCGGAGGTACTGCTGGAACTGGGGCGGACGCTTGCAACCGCCGGCAGAGATGAGGATGCGCTGCAACAATTCGACGCGGCGATGAAGACGGATCCGAAGGTGCACGGCGTTCAGCTCGAAATGGCAATGGCGCTGCAACGACTGGGTCGGCAGGCGGAGGCCGTGCCGTGGTTCGAGCAAGCGATTGAGCGAGAGCCGAAGAACGAGATGGCGTTGACGAATCTGGGGCTGGCGCTGACGCTGACCGGCAGGGGCAAGGATGCACTTGAGTATTTCAAGCGGGCTCTCGCAGAAGATTCCAAAGACCCGGTGATCTACAAGGACCTGGGAGTTTGCCACATTCAGCTTTCGGCATTCGATGAGGCGATCGAGGATTTCAAGAAGGCGCTGGAATTAGAGCCCACTGATCCGCAGATTCATTACGATCTAGGACTGGCGTATAAATTCAAGGATCGGACGGACGAGGCTGTTGCGGAGTTGAGCAAAGCGAGCGAGATGGATCCGAAGCTGCAGGATCCGCCCTATACGCTGGGAATCCTGTATATGCAGCTGGGACGGCTGGATGATGCGGTGACGGAACTGAAGAAAGCTGTGGCGCTGCGGCCGGACAACGGTGATGCGTGTGTGATTATGGGCAGCACGCTGAAGCAGGATTCGCGTTTGCCGGAGGCTGCTGAGGCGTTGAAGAAGGCCATTCCGCTGCAGCCCGGGCAGCCGGGGCCCCGGGTGACGCTGGCCGGAGTGCTGGCCGAGCAGGCGGGAAATCTGAGCCAGGAGGCCGAGGCGGCGGATGCGGCGGGAGATCACGCAAAGGCGGAGACGCTGCGGACGCAGATGAAGCAACTGCGGAGTGAGGCGGCGGATTATCGCAAGGAAGCGGCGGAGCTGTCGCGGACAGCGGTCAATCGGCAGAAGGCCAACTTCGCGCTGAATGCGGGGAATCAACAGATGCTTCGGGGAGACATCGCTGGAGCGATTGGTCGATACCAGGAGGCGATCGCCGCTGATCCGACGTTTGCTGAAGCGCATAATCAGCTGGCGATCGCTTATGAGCGCCAAGGCAGGACGGACGATGCTCGCGCAGAGCGCACGAAGGCAGCGGAGCCAGGCAAGACGCAGTAGAATTCTCCTTCACGATTTGTGGACCTTTGGAGCTCTCATGAGGAATCAACTTTCGCGTTCCGGTAATGTGTGTCGTTCTATCGTTTTCCGCTTTCTGGCGTTTCTATTGCTCCTTGGTGGTTGTGCGGCGCTGGGTGCACAGCAACGGTGGACGGAGGCGCAGGCCAACGACTGGTATGCAAAGCAGCCGTGGCCGGTGGGTGCGGACTTTCTGCCGTCGACGGCGATCAACGAGCTGGAGATGTGGCAGGCAGATACGTTCGATGAGGCGACGATTGATCGAGAACTGGGGTGGGCAGAAGCTGCAGGGATGAATACGATGCGGGTGTTCCTGCATGACCTTTTGTGGGAGCAGGATTCGAAAGGATTTCAGCAGCGGATCGATCGGTTTCTGGCGATTTCTGCAAAGCATCACATTCGGCCGATGCTTGTGTTGTTTGATTCATGCTGGGATCCGAATCCGAAGCTGGGGCCGCAACATCCGCCGATTCCTGGAGTGCATAATTCGGGGTGGGTGCAGGCGCCGGGGGCGGCGGTGCTGAATGATCCGGCGCAGTTTCCACGGCTGAAGAAGTATGTTGAGGGCGTGGTGGGGGCGTTTGCGAAGGACGACCGCGTGCTGGCGTGGGATTTGTGGAACGAGCCGGATAACGGGAACGATTCGTCGTATCTGAAAGGCGAGCCGAAGAACAAGAACGAGATTATCGCGGGGCTGCTTCCGCAGGTGTTTGCGTGGGCGCGATCGGCGCATCCAACGCAACCGCTGACGAGCGGGGTGTGGCATGGGGACTGGACGTCAGAGGCGACGATGACGCGGGTGGGGAAGATTCAGATTGAGCAGTCGGATGTGATCAGCTTTCACAACTATGGGTGGCCCGAGGATTTTGAGTCGCATGTGAAGATGCTACTGCCCTATCATCGGCCGGTTATCTGTACGGAGTACATGGCGCGGAATATCGGAAGCACGTTCGATACGATTCTGCCGATTGCGAAGAAGTATCACGTTGGCGCGATCAACTGGGGACTGGTGGCGGGAAAGAGCCAGACGTGGATTCCGTGGGACTCGTGGCAGCGGCCGTATGTGTCAGACCAGCCGGCGGTGTGGCAGCATGATGTGTTCCGGATTGATGGGAAGCCATACCGGGAACGCGAGGTTGAGGTGCTGCGGGAGATGACGAAGAGCAGTCAGTAGCTTCAGCTGTTAGCTCCGGGAAAGGCTCAGCGGTTGGGCTTCCAGTTTAGCCAGTCCAGGATCCATTGCCAGGTCTTGTCCTGCGTATGAGGTGTGGGAGGTTGGGGTAGTGCTGCGGTGGGGAAACTGACCGGCTTGCCGCGATAGATTTCGGCCAGTTGCTTGAAAACGTGGCCGGCGGCTTTGACTTTGCCATCGTTGGTCAGCAGGCCGAGAGTGTACTCGAGCGGGTTGAAGTCGTACTCGCGGGCGACGTCATGGCTATCCCAGTAAGTAAACCAGCTTACGCCTTGTTCGATGGCGGCGTGGACTGCCTTGTCGAGCCATTCGGCTTGCTGCTGGTCGGTGAGGGCCTGGATGCAGGTGTTGAATTCGCCAGCGAAGATGGGCTTCTGCTGCGTGCCGGCGTAGGAGCGGATGAGGGTGGCCATGGCAGCGAGGAGTTTGACGCTGGGCGGGTCCATGGGGCCGCCGTATTTGAGGGCGCCGGTCCACCAGGGATAGCAGTGCATGACGGGGAATCTCTGCGAGGCGAGGGCTCGGGGCGAGAAGGTGGTGTCTTCGAACCAGGGTTTGTGGTCGACACCGTTGACATGCAGGTGGTTGGGCAAGGTCGAGTTCATGAGAGCGAACAAGCGATCCATCCATGCATCGCCGGTAGGCGTTTCGGTGCTCCAACAGGTGTTGATCTCGTTGCCCATGTCGTAACCGATTACGTTCTGGTGGGGAGCGAGAGTGCGGCTGAGCTCGCGTATGAAGAGGGCCTGGGCGTCGAGCATGACGCGATCGGTGAAGAAGCCATTGGAGAGGCGGTTGAAGGGCGGGAGGAAGTACCAGCCGCTGAGCTGGCCGGTGAAGACGGTGACGAGTGCGTCGAGGCGGCGCTCGCCCATAAGGGTGATGAGTTGATCGAGGCGCTCGAGGTGCGCGGGGCTGACCCATGTTGGGTTTGGCTGGAAAAAGGGCCAGATGAGGAGGATGCGCAGGTGGTCTGCGCCGAGGGCGGCGATGGCGTCGAGGTCGCGGCGGATGGGGTCGGGATTCCAGTCGTTCCAGCAGAACCACCAGTTGTGGGAAGGGGTGTAGTTGACGCCGAAGCGGTGGCGGGTGAGGTCTAGGGTGTGGGGGTTAGTTGATGCTTCGGGCGTGATGGCTTTGGCTATGGAGGAGGCGGCGAGGGTGGCGGCGGTGGAGGAGAGGAAATGGCGTCGGTTCATGGTTGTCCCCGGGGTGACAGGAAAGGGTAACTGAGGGGAGAGGGGCGGTCTAGTGGGGCAGAGAGTAGATGCTGGTTTCAGCTGCTCCCCGCGTCCTGCGATGATATGTCGACTGTCGAGAGGGTGATTCGTTCATTGATCCTTTCGCAGCGACGCTTGAAGCTCGAGAATCTGAAGCTGCGCCTGCTTGATTTCCTTGAGAGTGGCGACCTCGCTGCCGTAGATTCTGTAGTTCACTTGGAGGATCAATCCGATGAAGTACAGGGCGGCACTGCCGATTTGAAGCCGATTAAGCGTCGGTGGGGCCAGGTGCCAGAAGCTCGAGAGGAGCAGCGAGGCAACGGCGAAGAAGACGACGGTGTTTGCCAGGACCTTATCCCAACGAAGTGCTCTTGCGTGTTTGGCAAGTAACGTAGCGGTCTCATCACGATAGTTCGCAAGGTGCTCCGGCTGCGGCAGGGACGCAAGCAGGCGGTCGCGCAGATCATTCGATTGCATTGCCATGTTTAGCTCCTTCGAGAATCTGTTTCATTTGCCGTTTCGCGTAGTGGATTCGAGACTTGACGGTGCCCTCGGAGCAGCCGACGACGTTGGCGATTTCCAGGATGGAAAGGTCCTGAAGGAAATGCAGTACAAGAACTTCACGGTGTTTAACGCCAAGGCGGCCTAACGCAACGCGAATGGCGGTTGCATCTTCTTCGCCGAAGGATGGCTCATCGATGTTGAATGCATCGTCGAGTTGCGCTTGCTCGGCCTTGTCGCGTCTGTATTCGCGGCGGATTTGATCGATTGCGATGCCGTGGGCGATTGCGTAAAGCCAGGGCTTTATAGAGCTGGGGTATTTCAACCCTCGGATGCCACGAACCACCTTGAGCCAGACCTCCTGAACAACATCGAGCGCAGCATCCTGGTTTCCGATAAGGCTTGTTGCGTAATAAAGCAATGGCTTCTCCATCAATACGATCAGATCCGCGAATGCTGCCGGATCGCCCGCTTGGCAGCGTAGGGCAAGCCACTCAAAGTGGAGCCGATCCGTGCATTCATTGACCATTTGCCTAATATGTCGAACCTGAGCCGTACTTGGTTCAATTCTCCCGCAGAAATCTTTTGAGGGCTGAGATTGGGCTGGAGTTTCGCAGGAAGGCGCACCGTAGTTCCCGGTTTGTCGGCGGCTCGGATGTTGAGGAGCTTTGGCGAGGGCCGGAAAAAACAACTGCAGGTTCCTCCACTGCGCTGCGCTCCGGTCGGAATGACGGTCTGTGTTGGTGGGGCAGGTTGTGGTGAGTGACGGTCCGTTTCGAAAGGGCGGAAGAGCCAGGAGATGATGGATGTCACTCTTTCGGAAACAGTACGCGCGTTCGATCCACAACGTGTGCGACCTAGAATGAGGTGTGCGCAAAGTATTCTTAGCGGTTGTTCTGCTGGTGATTGTGGTGCCGGTCGTGGTGGTGTTGGCGCGTTCGGCGAGGCCTGTGCTGGACCTGACGACGGACGTGAAGACGATTGGGCAGGCTACGCCGGTGTCGGTGCATGTGACGGATCCGCGCGGGATCAAGAGCGCTTCGGCGGCGATTGTGCAGAATGGCCAGACGTTCATGGTGTGGCAGCTGCAGCAGCCCCTGAAGGCGAAGGAAGCAACGTGGAACTTCACGGCGGGCGTGCGGACAACAACGCTGCTGAAGGATGGTCCGGCGAAGCTGATTGTGGAGGCGAAGTCGGCCGATTTGCTGCACAGGACAGCGAAGGTGGAGCGCGATGTGACGGTGGTGACTCGGCCGCCGTCGGTGAGCGTGGACTCGGAGCAGCACTATATCTATATCGGTATGGCGGACCTGGCGACGTTTGACGTGTCGGGCGCGTATACGGCGGCAGGCGTGCGGGTGGGCGATCAGTCGTTCAGGGCCTGGCCGATGCCCGGCGGAAAACCAGGGATGTTCTCGCTGTATGCGTTTGCATGGAACATGCCGCAGACGACGGTGCCGGTGGTATTCGCGGCGAACGGCGCCGGGAACGATGTGACGAGCCCGCTGACGGTGGTGTTCCCGAAGAAAGAGCAGCCGCACTATACGGTGCATCAACTGCAGATCAGCGACCAGTTCATGCAGAAGGTGGTAGGTGAGCTTGATCCTAATGGGACGGGCGACCTGGTGTCGCGGTTCGTGAAGATCAACAACGAGATGCGGAAGGCGAACAACAAGACGCTGTCAGAGCTGCGGCTGAAGACGGCGGACCATTTTCTGTTCTCGCAGCCGTTTCAAAGGCAATCGCACTCAGCAGCTGAGGCCACGTTTGCGGATCTGAGGCACTACATCTACCAGGGGAAAGAGATCGATCAGCAGGTGCACCTGGGATACGACCTGGCGGTGACGCAGCATGTTGGCGTAGAGGCGTCGAATGACGGCAAGGTGGTGTGGGCGGCTCCGCTGGGAATCTATGGAAACTGCATCGTGGTCGACCATGGGTATGGGCTGCAGACGATCTATGGGCACCTGAGCCACATCGATGTGCACGAAGGCGACGTGGTGAAGCGCGGGCAGGTGATGGGACAAAGCGGCATGACGGGGATGGCTGGTGGAGACCATATTCACTTCGCGATGCAGCTGGATGGGGTGCAGATCGATCCGAAGGAGTGGTGGGATCCGCACTGGATTCAGGACCACGTGGCGCGGCGGGTGGAACTGCCGGGCTTCCGGCCTTAGGGCCCGCTCAAGCGCGATCCGCAGACGTTGAGTGTTAAGGGTGTCTAAAGGTTCGCCAGATTCGAGGCGCGCGGTGAGATCTCGCGAGCTGAGTTTCCGAGAATATCGTGGATGATGCGGATTCCTTCAGTAAGCGCCGCGGGGCCGGGTTGGAGGATGAGGGATGAAGGGATCTCGTAGATCTGGCCTGTGCGGACGGCGGTGATCTGATCGGCGCCCGGGCGGGCGACGATTTCGTCTTTGGTTACTTTCATGCCGCACCATGAGGCGAGGATGACGTCTGGGTTGTGGTCGACGACGGATCTCCACGATACGACGCGGTCTTTTGCTTTGCGGCAGGTGCGGAGTTCAGGGAAGATGGGCTCGCCGCCTGCGATCTCGATGAGCTCCTCGACCCATTGAATTCCGCTGATGAGCGGATCGTTCCATTCTTCGAAATAAACGCGCGGGCGGAAGGGAAACTGCGCCGCTGCGACCTTGATCTTGTGCAGGCTGGATTGATAGTGAGCGATGAGACGGTCGCCCTCGTCTGCTTTGCCGAGAATACGGGAGAGCATGGCGAGGGTGTCGTAGATTTCGGCGAGGCTGCGCTGATTGCAGTTGAGTACGGTGAGGCCGCGCAGGGAGGCTTCGCGGGAGATGTCGGCCTGTACGTCGGAGTAGGTGATGAGTAGGTCGGGATCAAGGGCTGCAATGGCGTCGAAGTTGGCTTCGCGGAAAGTGGAGACTCTGGGCTTGGAGCGTACTTCCGGCGGTCGAGTGGAAAAGCCGGAAACGCCGACGATGCGGTGCTGCTCGCCGAGAAGGTAGATGAACTCGGCGGCTTCGTCGGAAAGGCAGACGATGCGGCGGGGGAAGAGAGAGGGATCGAAGATCATGGGAGGTTGTGCTTGTAGTTCGAGACGAGGGATTAAATTTCCAATGCTAGCAGGGCGGAGCCGAGGCATTTGCCGTGCGCGTCGAGGGCGAGGGATCGGGTAACGCTGTTGGAGAGTGGGCGATGGAGGGCAAAATTCAAGGCGCCGAGCTGCGGGAGCGTGTAGCGGTGAACGGGGCCTTCGATGAGTTCTGAAAAATGGGCGGCGACGCGCTCGGCGGTGACTGCCTCTTCGAGTAGACCGAAATCGTTCTGGCGATAGGCGATGAGGGAGATGGTAACGATGTTTCCTTTGTCGCCGGTACGGGCGTGAGCGAGCTGGTTGAGAAGCATTTTTCAGGACTCCAATATCTGGACGTGATGCGAGATGGATTCGCGGGGAATAAGAGCCGATGTGATGGCGACGATTTCACGAGTGGATCCGGAAGCACCTCCGCCGCCTGCGGGGCCGTTGGTATAGAGAGCTTCAACCTCGCGAGGGATCCAGGAGGCGGTTGCGAGTGAGGTAGCGCGGCCCGCGGCGCGGAGACGGACTTCGTACGGAACGGGTGCGTTGCTGGAAAGATGTGCACCGTGTATGGAGTTGAGGCCGATGAAGTCGAAGCGAAGCTCGGAAAGGACGTGGCCGGCGAGGCGCTTGGTGAGGATGTTGCGCGCCAGCTCGGCGCGGGCGAGGGCGTTGGGTCCGGCGTAGGATATCTGACCTTCGCCGATGTAGCCATCGCGATAGCCAATGGAGACTTTGAGGGTCGAGGGGCGTGCATGGCCTGCGCCGCCGGAGACGCGAACTCGATCGTCGCCGAGTTCTTCGAATGAGACTTGAGCGAAATCGGCGATGACGTCGGGAGTGTAGTAGGCGGACGGGTCCTGGATTTCGTAGAGGAGTTGTTCGGTGCAGGTGGCGCGGTTGAGAAAGCCGCCGGAGCCGGCAACTTTGGTGAGGATGGCGGAGCCGTCGGAGCTGACCTCGGCGATGGGGAAGCCGAGGCGGTCGAGGTTGGGGACGTCTTTGAAGCCGGGGTCGGCGAAGTAGCCGCCGGTGAGCTGGCCTGCGCATTCGAGAAGATGCCCGACGACAGTTCCCTGCCCCAGGAGGTTCCAGTTGTCGAGAGGCCAGCGGAACTCGTGGATGAGAGGAGCGAGGAAAAGGGCGGGATCGGCGACGCGGCCGGTGAGGATGATATCGGCATTACTCTGGAGGGCTTCGAGAATCGGAGAGACGCCAAGGTACGCGTTGGCAGAGAGCCATGTGTCAGCGGGAGGAAGAGGACCTTCGGGAGTTTCGATGACATTGAGGCCGGTTTGGAGGATTTCAAGAACGTCGTCGCCCGTGACGGCTGCAATCCGGAGGCCGGGAAGACCGAGTTGCTTCGCAATATCGCGAGTTTTTGCGGCTGCGGCCTGGGGGTTTGCGGCACCCATGTTGCTGATGATGCGAATGTGCCTATCGGCACAGATGGGCAGAACGGCTCTCATACGTTCTTCGAGCAGCGGGTCGTACCCGGCAGCGGGATCGAGGAGGCGAGCTTTTTGCGCGATGGCGATGGTTCGTTCGGCGAGACACTCGAAGACGAGATAAGAGATGTCGCCTCTTTCGGCGAGCTCGACTGCGGGGTCGATTCTGTCGCCTGAGTATCCCGCGCCGGATCCGATTCTGACGGTGTTCATGACTGCTGAGTAGATTACAGCGGAATAACGCGAAGGAGGACGGCGGTGATGGTCATGAGGAGAGACGCGGCGAAGAGGAATGGGATGGAGAAGCGCTGGTGTTGCGCGAGCGTTATGTCGGAAAGCCCGACGACAAGGTAAGTGGCGGGTGTGAGGGGGCTGACCGGGAATCCAGTGGTGTGGAGGCCGAGCAGTGCCGCGTGAGCGACCGTCGCGGCTGGCAGACCGACGGAAGTGGCGGCGTTGGCGAGGACGGGCAGAACCCCGAAGTAGAAGGAATCAGGATCGAAGAAGAGGCTGAGCGGCATGGAGAGTGAGGCGAGACACAGAGGAATGAGTCGGATGCCATGCTGCGGGAGATGGTTGACGGCCGCTGAAGCCATGGCAGTCACCATGCCGGTCCCTTTCATGATGCCGGTGAAAGAGCCGGCGGCGAAGAGAATGCTGGCCATCAGGATTGCTGCTGGTGCGTGTGCGGCAATGCGTTCCTGCTGAACTTTGAGGCCTGGGAAATTGAGCGTAAGAGCAATCACTGTGCCGAACATGAATGCGATTGCGGGGTCGATGCGGCCACTGATCATGATGCCAAGGACCACGAGGGTGATGAGGGAATTGACCAGGAAGAAGCGGGGGCGGACGGGTTTGTCTTCGGAGAGGGATTGGCCGGGATGTTTGTAGGCGGGTGCAGGCTGCGTTTGCAGTCGGCGTTCTTCGCGGAGGCCGAGCATCCATGACGTGGCGAATACGAAGCTGAGGCCTACGATCTGCACTGCGATGAGAGGTGTGAAGAGGGCTGAGAGCGAGAGGTGGAGCGCGGCAGAAGCACGGAGTGTGGGGCCAGTCCAGGGAAGGAAGTTGACGCCCGCCGCCATGGACGCGACGCAGGCGAGGATTCGACGGTCGATGCCGAGCTCGTCATAAAGTGGGAGGACAGCGGGGATGGTGACGAGGAAGGTGACCGCCCCTGATCCATCGAGGTGAACGAGGAGGGCGAGCAGGGCTGTGCCGGGGACGATGCGGGAGGGTTTGCGGCCAATGGTGCGGAGGAGCCAGGCGATGAGGGGCTTGAGCATCCCTGCATCCGTCATGGTGCCGAAGAAGAGGATCGCGAAGACGAACATGGCGATGACGCCGGAGATGCTCTCAATGCCGGCGATCATAAATTTTCCGGTGCGCAGGCCGAAGCCGCCGAGGAGCGAAGCGACAACTGGAATTACGACGAGCGCGACGATGGGGGAGACCCTCTTGCTGAGGATCGCTGCCATCAGAGCGAAGATCGTGAGCGCGCCGAGAGTGGCGAGTAGCATTCGGGAGACTCGGATGAGATCGTCTACTGAACTATAGGCGATGAGCCTGCGGGTGAGAACCGGGGGGACCTTTTATTTTCCGATGCAGAAGGTGGTGAAGATCAGGTTGAGAATGTCGTCGGGAGTGGTTTGGCCGGTAAGGGAGTCTAGTGCCCACAGGGAGCGGTAGAGATCGAGCAGGATCATCTCGTGGGGAATGCTGGAGTGGGTGGCGTGGCGGGAGTCTTCGAGGGCTGTGCGGGCCGTGATGATGGTCTGCTGCTGGCGAAGGTTGGTGAGGAGACCCGGTTCTGCGGCGGCTCCGCCAGTGGATAGTTGGAGAATCTTCTCACGGAGTACGCTGATTCCGTTGCCGGTGAGCGCAGAGGTGGGAATCGCGGGAAGGTGGAATTCGCCAGCCGCGGATTCGTCGGTGTGGATGACGGTTTTGCCTTCTGGATTTGAGGCGAGATCGCTTTTGTTGATTGCGACGAGCGCGCTGCGGTCCTGGACTGCGGCGAGCAAAGTGCGCTCCTCGTGGTTGAGTGGCTGGGTGGCATCGAGGACGATGAGGACGATGGCGGCGTCAGCGATGGCCTGGCGCGAGCGCTCGATGCCGAGCTGCTCGATCTCCTCCAAAGTGTCGCGAATGCCGGCGGTGTCGACGAGCTCGAGGGGGATTCCGTCGAGAGAGATGCGCTCGGTGACGAGGTCGCGAGTGGTGCCGGGGATCGGGGTGACGATAGCGCGGTCGCGCTCGACGAGGCGGTTGAAGAGAGAGCTTTTGCCGGCGTTGGGACGGCCAACGATGGCCATGGTTAGTCCGTCGTGAACGATGCGGCCGCGGGCGAAGGAGGCTTCGAGGGCGGCGAGCGGCGGAATGAGTTGGTCGATGCGACGTGCGATTTCCGGTTGAGGAGTGACATCGACGTCGTCTTCGCCGAAGTCGATGCCGGCTTCGAGAAGGGCGATGAGTTCGACGAGGGATTGCTTGATAGGAGCGACACGGCGGCTGAGTGCGCCGCCCATCTGACTGGCGGCCTGGCGGGCCTGGGTGAGGGTCTGGGCTTCGATCAGGTCGCGGACGGCTTCGGCCTGGGTGAGGTCGAGCTTGCCGGAAAGGAAGGCGCGCTCGGTGAACTCACCGGGGTTTGCCAGGCGGGCTCCTAGAGAAAGGGCGCGGCGAAGGAGGAGGTCGAGGACCACGGGAGAGCCGTGCGCGGCGATCTCGACCAGGTCGTCGCCAGTGTAGGAGTTGGGGGCAGCGAACAAGGTGACTACGGCTTCGTCAATGGAGTCGTCTGTTGATTCGTCGAGTACGGAGGCGAGGCGGGCTCGTGCGTGCTCGAGGGGCTGGCGGAGGCGGACTAGCTGGGCGGCAATGGATGCGGACTCGGGGCCGTTGAGGCGGACGATGCCGATGCCACCCCGGCCGGGCGGTGTGGAGATGGCGGCGATGGTATCGACGATGGCCGCCGTGACTTCTGGAGTGGCAGGTTTTTCTTCGCTCACGCAGATTCAATTGTAAGGAGCGGGAGAGCGTTCGATTCGGCGGACGTGGTGGAGACAGATGAGGAGAGGGATGACGCCGATGATTCCGAAGCTGCAGTCGATGAGCCGCCAGTATAGAGGTATGCCGCGAATTGGACCGGCGATAAGGGCAAGGGGGATGACCCCAGCGCAAGCAATGATGCCGAATTGGAGCACCCATTTGTTGCGGACCGGGTCGATGAGGGGACCGATGAAAGCGACGGCGATGACGAGATGGGCGAAGGCGAGCCAGTCAGTCCCGTAAGCCATGAAGGGGTATGACTGGTTGGTGCTGACGATGCCGTTGTGAACGCGGCGGAGCCAGATGTGAAGAGCGGGTTCGCTGGCGCGTGGGGGAGCCGGGGCAACGTGAAAGATCTGATTGAGGATGTCTGTCTCTCGCTCGAGCGGGAAGGCGGTGATGCCGCTGAGGATGAGCCCGATGATGAAAAGGACGAGCCAGGTACGAATTGCTTGAAGATGACGGGTTGGGGTGGTGGCCACTCCCCAGTTTAGTGTCAGGAGTCGTTCGCTTCGGGCCACTTGGAGTCATTTATGCGGGCTGCTATGCGGCGACGGCCAGGTTTCGGGAGGGAGCGGTCTCGGCGGGGCGGTCGAGAATGGCACCTAGATTCATGAGGGCTCGGGAGGAGCAGAAAGGACACTCGCGATTGCCGTCGCTGATGCTGTTGCAGTCGAGGCAAAGTACAGCATGGTTGAGGGGGATTATTGCGTTCTTGACTTTCGTGATCATGATGGTGCGCTTTCTGTTGATAAAGACCGCGGTTCGTTTAGAGAGTTGCGTGAAGTAGCACGAATGTGGGAGGAGACAGGGAACAAGGGTGGTGAACGGCGAGGATGAATCGTTTCATCGAAATGTACCGAGACATCTACGCAGAAGTTGATGTGTAACTTTGGCGGCTCCGGAGCAATCGAATGCAGGGTTCATGAAAGCGAGCGGAGTTTGCGATGGAGAAGGAGATCCAGATCAGGACGGCGCGGCTGGTAGATCGCGAACGGCTGGCGCGGATGTTTCATTCGCTTTGGCCGGCGGGGTCCGTTGAGGAACATGGGAAGGAAGTGCGTTCAATCCTGGATGGGGCGGCGAAGTTGACGATGCCGATTGCGGTGCTGGTGGCAGAAGCGGGGAGTGATGGCGTGGTTGGGTTCGTGGAGGTCGACTTGCGGTCGCATGCGGATGGGTGTGATCCGGCACAGGCGGTGGGGTACGTCGAAGGATGGTATGTCACGGAAGAGTACCGGCGGAGCGGAGTTGGGGCAAAGCTGATTACGGCGGCGGAGGAATGGGCGCGGGGGTTCGGGTGCGTGGAGATGGGATCGGATGCGGTGATCGACAACGTGGTTTCGCAACAGGCGCATTCAGCGCTGGGGTATGAGGTGGTGGACCGGTGTGTGCACTATCGGAAAAAGCTTTGAGCGCGATTCGACAGCGATATCCGGCTGACGGGCAGGCTTGTCCCGCCCACTCATCCCTGCGATGAATGGGACTCTGACCGGGTTCGGACGGCTTGGCTCAGCTGGAACGTTGATCACAAAGGAGTTCTGCAAAAAGGTTTTAGCAGAGGTGCGAGGACTATAATTCTGGGGAGTTCTGCGGGAAGAGACGGGAACAGAGGATCCGCGCGGGGCACATCGCCATTATTAGGGTAGTCCAGTGAAAACAGAGTTTTTGTATACGCCCACTGTGAGGCGCCGGTGGGCCTCCAAGTCCTTTTGCTCTCTAGCAATTTTCGTTTTGATGATGATGGCGTCCGGGTCTGCGCAATCGTTGGCGCAGGTGCCGTGGAGCGGTGTGCTGCGCAATGCGGGTGGGGCGCCGATCGCCGATGCGAAGGTTACGCTCAGTTCCGAGCGCGGCAAAGGTGAGGCGCGGACGGACACGAACGGTCGTTTCACGATGCAGGTCCCCGAGGGAAGCTACCGCCTCACGGTGGCAGCGAAGGACGCGAAGGCGAGCAGCGGCCAGCCCGTCGATGTAAAGGTGAATGGGCCGGAGGCGCTGTTGACGCTGGCTGGTCGTGGCGAATTGAGCGTCAGCACGCTGACTGACCACAAAGAGAAGTCCGGGACCGGAGGCGAAGAGCTGTCGAGCCAGGCGGTGAGTGAACTGCCGCTGAACAAGCGCGACTTCAGCACGCTACTTCTGCTGGCAGCGGGCACGATGACGGACGCGAACGGTGCGACCAACTTTACGGCGCAGTTTGCGATCAACGGACAGCGTGGTGTGGAAGCGACGTTTGCGATGGACGGGGCGGACGTCAGCGATCCGGAGATGGGCGGCGCGACATTCTCAAACTTCAATGTAGATGCAGTTGAAGGGATCGATTCGAGCTCGGGATGGCTGCCAGCAGAAATCGGTCGCGGTGCGGCTGGGTTCACCAACATTCATACGCGGTCAGGCGCGAGCGGATTCCATGGGTCGTTCTTTGAGTTCGTGCGGAATTCGTCTTTCGATGCACGGAACTACTTTGATCATCCGACGCCAGCTTATCCGGGAAGGATTCCGCCGTTCCGGAGAAATGAGTTCGGGTTTACAAATGGCGGGCCAGTGTTTGTGCCGCATATCTATGACGGACGGAAGCGGAGTTTTTACTTCGTGCAGTACCAGGGATTCCGGCAAGTGCTGGGAACGACCCAGGTGATGCCGGTTCCATCAGCAGATCAGCGGCCGGCAGCGGGCAGCAGCATCGTGAACGACACGCTGAAGTTCGCAGATGGAACGACGGATACGCTGGCGATCCCGTTGCCGAATCTGCCGACGGGCTCGTACGGGGCAAACACGTATGCGACGGCGTCGAAGGTGGTGACGAATGCGAATCAGTTCTCGATAAGGATCGATCACAAGATTTCGTCAAAGGATCAGTTTCTGGCGCGGTTCAACTACAACAATCTGACGGGGCCCACGACGAACCCCGATCAGACGGCGATCGATCCTTCGTTTGCCGTGGAATACCTCGACCGGCAGCGAAATGTTCTGGGCAGCTGGACGCGGACGGTTTCACCGCGGATGACGCTGGAGTCGCTGATCAGCATTACGCGGACTACGCCTGGGTTTCCGACGCCGAACCATACGGATCCGGGTGTGAAGTTCGCCGATGGATTGTTCGAAGCGTTCAATAGCGCGGCAGGTTCGGTGATGCAGGCCTACGGCAATCTGTTTCACGGGCGCCAGACGGTTTCGTTTGTGACGGGCAGGCATGCGATTCGGGCTGGAGTGGAGGCACGCATCAACCGCGACACGACGTACTTTGGAACGAGCCCGAATGGGGAGTACGGGTTTGGCGGTGGTACCGCGTATGCGACGGAGGCGATTGCATCGGCGAGCGGAAACCACAACATCAATGTTGGCGATCCGCTACCCGACACGCTTTCAGGCTTTCTGTCAGGAAGCCCGTTCACGTACACAGTAGCCGTGGCGCCGAGTTTTGTCTCGACGGGCGAGCACATGGGGCCGGCAGCGATCAATCGCGAGAACTATGCGTGGTGGGTTCAGGACACGTGGAAAGTGACGCCGAGGTTCACACTGGATTACGGAATTCGGTGGGATGTCTATACGCCGATTTCAGAACGGGCGGGAAGGACTTCGCGATTCAGTTCTCTGACGGGCGATCAGCAGTATCTGATCAACCCGCAGCCCGGATATCACAAGCAATATGACGGATGGGAGCCGCGAATTCAAGCAAGCTGGCAGGTGACGAACAACCTGACGGCGCATGCAGGCGGCAGCATCATGGCGGTTCCGCCGAACATCTGGCAGGACAATTTTCTGACAGGAGCGACTCCATTTGCGGTTTATCCGCGGCAGGTCTCATCGGCTGAGAACCCTCTGCCATATGGATTCACGATCACGCCGGCGCAGGTCCCGACAACGTACACGCCGGACGGAAAGGACGTGTTTGCTTCAGGAAAGACCAAGGACGTGCCGGCAAACACGGTGATGGATGTGGACCGGTATGAGCGGGACATGGCAGCGCTGACGGATTCGCCGAACATCATTCCTCTGACACTGCAGGGGATCGATCCTCGGTTCGGAAATGCATGGCTGTATACCTGGACGGCGGGGCTGGAACGGAAGCTCGGAAATATGACGGCAAATGCTGCCTATGTAGGGACGGCTGCGGTAAGGTTGCCGCGTTGGACGTCGCCAAACGGTTATCCGGGAGCGACGGAGCAATTTGCGCCGCATACGAAATTCGACAGCGCCGGGAGCATCATTGGCGGGTTCGGAACGGAGACGGCGATCACGGGTGATTCGCACTCAACTTACCATGCGCTTCAGACTTCGCTGTCCGGGACGGTGCCGCATGGAGGACCGGGAATTCAGGCCAGCTATACGTGGAGCAAGTCGATCGACACGACAAGCCTGGTGCTCGGCGGGGTGGGAGCGACAGGGGCGGTGGCCTCGGGATTGTCGCAGGATCCTTTCGATACTCATCCGGAGAAGGGGCCCTCGAACTTCGATATTACGAATGGGTTCGGACTGAGCCTGGCACAAGATCTGCATCTGGAGAGCGTGAATTTCCTGAAACCCATCAGCAGGAAACTTACGGACGGTTGGGAGATGCTGAGCATTTCGAGCATCAGTTCAGGAGCGCCGTTTACGGTGTATTCGGGCATCCAGCAGACAGGTGCGGGCTCGATGGGTGTGGATCGGCCTGACCAGATCGCGAAGCCGCATCTCTCGTCCGGGCGCGAAGATCGGAAGGACTATTTTGGCGCTGGTGCGGAGAATGGTTCGAAGTACTTCAGCATTCCGGTGGGCGTGCCGGGAGGGACGGGTCCGAATATGGGTAGGTTTGGAACGCTCGGACGAAACACGTTTCGTGGACCGGCTTTCTATAACTTCGATTTTGCGTTCATTAAGGACACGCCGTTCGGACGGCGAGCCAGCGGCGCCGAGCGGATGGATCTGCAGTTCCGTACGGAGCTATTCAATCTGTTCAACATTGTGAACATGAGCACGCCGGCGAACATTCTGGGTGTGGCGATCAATACGGTGGATGGGGTTCCAAAGGCGACGATCACAGATAACGGATTCGGCAAGATCAGCAAGACGGCCGGGACGTCGCGGCAGATTCAGTTTTCGTTGAAGCTCATTTACTAAAGGGCAGGGAACGAGGTAACGAGGGGACAAGGTAACGAGAGTTCAGGGACCTAGCGTAAGAATAGGCCAGGATTTTGGTGCCGGTGAATTCCGGCAGCGAGGTTCTGGTCTTTGTTTTGGTATAAAGGTGCGTCGTGGAAAGGGCGGAGGGACTAGTGCGAATTGATCGCGTTGTTGTGACTGTGGTGGCAGGCGCTGTGTTGATGTCGGGTTCATGGGTGAGTGCGGGGCAGAGTGCTGCCACAGGAGACAACGGGAGTTTGAGGACCAGCGTTGATATGACGCTGGTGAAGCCGGAGACAGTAGGCTTTTCGACGGAGGGATTGGAGCGGCTGCATACGCTGATGGAAGAGGCGGTGAAGAATCAGCAGGTGGCTGGTGTGGTGACGATCCTGGCGCGGCATGGGAAGGTGGTCGACTACCGGACGTATGGGATGCGCAACATCGAGAAGCATGAGGAGATGACGAAGGACACGATCTTCCGGGACTACTCGATGACGAAGGTGGTGACGGCGGTCGCGATGATGAAGCTGTACGAGCAGGGCAAGTGGCTGCCATCGGATCCGATTGCGAAGTACGTGCCGGAGTTTGCGCATTTGAAGGTGTATGCGGGGACGGATGCGAGCGGAAAGATGATCCTCGAGGATCCGGTGCATGCGCCGACGATGGCGGAGCTGATGACGCATACGGCGGGGTTTACGTATGGGATTTTCGGGAACACGCCGGTGGACCAGATGGTGAAGGACGCGCACCTGTTCGAGTCGAAGGATCTGCATGAGTTCGTGACGAAACTTGGTGGGCTGCCTCTGCTGTATCAGCCGGGAACGAAGTGGGTGTACTCGGTGTCGATGGATATCCAGGGGTACATCGTGGAGAAACTCTCGGGGAAGACGCTGCCGGAGTTTTATCGCGAGGAGATTTTCAAGCCGTTGGGGATGAAGGATGCGGGTTTCTTCGTGCCAGAGGATAAGTGGTCGAGGTTTGCGACGGTGTATTACGTGGAGCCGAATGGCGGTTTGTCGGATCACGGGCCGATGACGGTGAATCGGCGTGACTTTGCGCATGAGCCGACGCTGGCGTCAGGTGGCGGGGGAATGGTTTCGACAGCGGAGGATTATTTTCGGTTCGCGGAGATGCTGGCGCATGACGGCCATCTGAATGGGACGCGGCTGCTGTCGCCGGCGAGCGTGCGACTGATGAGCGCGAATCACCTTGCGGATAAGCTGCTCGATGGGGGATTCGGAATCGGATCACAGAGGATGCGGCCAGGGTTTGGGTACGGGTATAACTGCGCGGTGGTGTTCGATCCGGGCGCGGCGAATCTGCCGGAGGGGAAGGGGACGTTTTTCTGGGATGGCGCGGCGGGGACGTGGTTCTGGATTGATCCGATGAATGATGTGGTGTTTGTGGGCATGATTCAGCGGATGGGCGGCGGGCCGAATACGGAGAATCTGCAGTATTTGAGCAGGGGTGTGGTGTATGGGGCGCTGGTTGAGCCGGGAAAGTGAAGGTTCGAGAGAGTCAGCGGTGACGCTGAACCCCGTGGTCATCAAGAGGATTCACATCGCCGGTCTCTGTTTCGTCGCTGGGGCAACGTTCGCGAGGAGCCAACTGGTGCAGACTGTTCCGCTCGATCCGCCCTATTGCGAGAAGCAAGAGTTCGAACCAAATTACCGATTGCCACAAGATGGGAAAATTTCCCGACGCGTGCTCGATCAGAACGGGGCTCCGCTTCAAAACTCGCCGGTCGAGCTGCGTCTGTACCTTACGCCCATCAAGCAGCTAGCCGTTGCAAAGGTGATGACCAATCGTGAGGGAAAGTTCAACTTCCGTCGTGTGAAGGCCGGCAGGTACAGGATTGTTCCAGTCCCCACGAGGCTCTTCCAACAGACTTCTCAGGGGATCTGCGAGGGCGATGACTGTTGAGTAGAGATCACTTTGCGGCCGAACCCCACGGGCACGCCTGACTCGCAGTGCCCCGTACACTGATCGCGCATCTGAGTTCATCGCGAACACGGCTTTGTGGGCAATTTGGCTAACTAGAGATCCAGAGCAACTGCGGGTCCCTCCGCTGCGGTCGCCTGCGGCGACCTCCGGTCGGGATGCCAGTCGTTATTTGTTGGACAACGAAGTTGCTTTGCTCCCGTAGTGTCCCGATGTTATGAGACAGGACTGCTACTTGAGCAGGTCCAGGGACATGGCGGTCATGGCGGTGACGCCGGTTTTGATGGCGGGCACAAAGACGGACGCAGCGGGATCGGATGGGGCTTGGGCAGAGAGACCACCGACGACTGTGGTGAGTGCGGCGAGCGCGAAAATACCATGGTTCATGAGGTTGAGGCTCCGGATCGACGTTTGGCGGCGTTGTTGTGGCAAGGCTAACACGCGAGTTGCATCTGCGCCGTTCGTCACAAGTATGGAGTGAAGCGCATTGTTCCTATTGCGTTCCCATAGAAGGAAGCGTAGAGTGCTCCTATTGCAGACCCATAGGAGCGAAGAATGGGCGACAAGACGGACGTTTGGCAGGGCACGCTGGCGCTAATGATCTTGAAGACGCTGGAGACGATGGGACCGCAGCACGGGTACGGACTGGCGCGGCGCATCGAGCAGACAAGCGGCGACCTGCTGCAGCTGAACTATGGAACGCTTTATCCCGCGCTGCTGAAGCTGGAGCAGGAGGGATATGTGCGGTCGCATTGGGGAACTTCGGACAACAACCGCAAGGCGAAGTTTTACGAGTTGACCAAGGCGGGGCAGAAGCAGGTGCGCAGGGCGACGGCGGACTGGGAGCAGACTACGGAGATTCTGTCGCGATTTCTCACGCCGGCGGAAGAGGCGTAGGAGAACGGCTGGATGAGTTCTGTGTTTGCCAAGACTCGGGCGCTGCTGCTTCGGTTGGCGCGCAGTGTGCGCGGACGTGATGGCGGGAGCGATTTCGATGAGGAACTTGAATTGCACGTTGCGATGACACGGACGCGGGTATTGCGGCCGGGCTGGATGAAGCTGGGCAGAGCGGAGCAGGCGCGGCAGGCACAGCGGGATAGGGCGAGACTGGTGCCGGCGAGGCGGGCGGCTTCGATTGAGCCGATGCAGGCATTGCGGACGGAGTAGGGAGGACGAGTTGAGGAAGCTTCGCGCAGTTTGGATTCGGGTGGTTGGGATGGTGCGGTGGTCGCGCGCGGATGAGGAGTTTTCGGCGGAGCTCGAGTCGCATGTTGCGATGCAAGCAGAGGACGGCATGCGTGCGGGGCTGAGCGAGGCGGAGGCTCGGAGGCGGGCGTTGATGCAGCTAGGCGGAGTGGAGCAGGCGAAGCAGGCGCGGCGGGAAGGGCGGACGGTGCCGTGGATTGAGAACGTCGGTCGCGATCTGCGGTATGCGGTGCGGACACTAGCGAAGCATCCGGCGATCACGATGGTGGCGGTGATTTCGATAGGACTGGGGATTGGGGCGAATGCAACGATCTTCGCTATGGTGAGCAGGTTTGTGCTGCGGCCGGCGCCTGTGGGGAATCCGGAGACTCTGCTCTCTCTGCATGTTGCGGAGCGCGGGGAGCGTTGTTGCAATGCGTTTCCGTTGCCCCTCTTTGAAGATATTCGCGACCAGGCGAAGTCGTTTTCGGGAGTGGCGGCGTGGTTTTCTGAACCGCTGCCGGTATCGATAAGCGGGGGAAGCGAGCCGGAGCGCGTCTGGGGGCAGGCGGTGACGACGAACTTCTTCGACGTGCTGGAACTGTCGATGGTGAGAGGACGAGGATTTGCCCAGTCGGAAAACCTAGCACCGATGATCGTGATGAGCGCGAGGCTGTGGCAGAGCCGTTACGGAAGCGACCCGGAGATCGTGGGGAAGAACATTACGCTGTCGGGACGGTCGTACACAGTGGTGGGCATTGCACCGGCGTCGTTTCACAGCGTGGATCAGATTCTTGATACGCAGTTCTGGGTGCCGCTGGGTATCGCACCGCAGCTGGCGGCGAGCCTGCCTCCGCAACAATCGCGCGAGTACCACTGGCTGGAGGTGATTGCGCGGCTTCGTGATGGAACGACGCGGACGCAGGCCGCGAGCGAGCTTGATACGATGGCGCGCCGCTTTGCGGCTGAGTACCCGAAGACGGATAAGGACAATGCGTTTGTGTTCGAGCAGGCCGGTTCTCTGGCTCCCCGCCAGCGGACGACGGTGCTTACCTTTTTATCGGCGTTGGGCGTGATCGTTGTTCTGCTGTTGGCGATTGCGGGAGCGAATGTCGCAAATCTGCTGTTTGCGAAAGCGGCGGGGCGGCAGAGAGAGATGGCGGTAAAGCTGGCGCTTGGCGCGACGCGGGCGCGACTGCAACGGCAACTGCTGATGGAGAGCACGCTGCTGGGAATTGCGGGCGGAGCTTTAGGAGTGTTTCTGTCGCTCTGGTCGACGCAGACGCTTTCGGCATTTCGGGTGCCCGCGCCGGTGCCACTGAATTTGAATGTGGCGCTGGACTGGCGGACTCTGGCGTACACGCTGGGAGTGAGTATCGTTTGCGGCGTGCTGCTGGGAATGGCCCCGGCATGGGCTGCCTCGCGGCCGATGCTGGCGAATGCGCTTAAGGGAGAGGATGCGCTGGCGCGGCCGGGAAGGCGAGTAGGCCTGCGGAATGTTCTGGTGATTGCCCAGGTTGCGATGTCGGTGGTGCTGCTTTGCGTCACCGGGCTCTTTCTGCGCAGCATGCAGAGTGCGGCGAATATCGATCTCGGATTTCGCTCACAAGGATTGCTGTTGATGTCAGTCGATCCGCGGCTGAATGGGTACACGCCGGAGCAGATCAGCCGGTTTATGCGTGAGCTGCGGCAACGCGTTGCGGCCCTGCCGGGCGTCGACGCGGCTGTGTCGACAGATGTGGCGGTGTTGTCGGGCGGACATCGCAGTGACGGTTTCACGATCTCTGGGAGTGAAGGAAAAGACTCGCCGCATGCGATGACGGATCTCTATATGACCACGCGGGGATACTTCGCGGCGCTGGGGATTCCGATACTGGCCGGGCGGGATTTTGCAAACGAGGCTGCGAATGCCCCGCGCGTTGCCGTGGTGAACAAGGCATTCGCAGACACGATGTTTCCGGGCGGCAATCCGATCGGGCAGCATGTGCACGGCGGGCACTGGGATTACGAAATTGTGGGAGTGGTTGGCAATGCGAAGTCACGCACCATTGGAGAAGATACGCGGCCAATGCTTTACCGGAGCCTGGACCAGAGTATTGCCGAAGATCCATCAGGGATGGGCTACACGCTGGTGGTGCATACGCCGGGAAACCCCGCAGCGCTAGGGGAGGCAGTGCGGCGACAGATCTACGCCATCGATAAGAACATCGCGATCTACAACGAGGAGACGATGGAGGAGCATGTGCGGTCGGCGTACTTCCTGCCTCGATTGGCTGCGACGTTGTTTGGTGTGTTTGGCGGGATCGGGCTGGTGCTGGCGGCTGTGGGGCTGTACGGAGTGATGAGCTATGCCGTGAGCCGGCGTACGCGCGAGATCGGGATTCGTATGGCGCTGGGAGCGCGGAGTGGCAACGTGGCGGGCCTTGTCGTTCGCCAGGGGATGGTGCTGGCCCTGATTGCGATGGCGCTGGGGTGGCCCGTCGCGTGGATGGTTTCGCGCTTTGCATCGAGTTTTTTGTATGGGATCAACCCGCATGATGGGGTGACATTTGTGGCGGTGCCGGTGTTTCTTGGGCTGATTGCGGCGATTGCGTGCTGGCTGCCGGCACGGCGGGCAGCATTGGTGGATCCAGTGCAGGCACTTCGGACGGAGTAGAGGAGTTTGGAATTGGGAAAACAGCGGGCGTTCTGGTTGCGAGTGCGGGGTGTCTTTGTGCGGCGGGAGGCTATTGAATTCGACGCGGAGTTAGAGAGCCACATCGCCATGGATGTCGAGGCGCGAGTGCGTGCAGGAGCGAGCAGGGATGAAGCGCGAAGGGAGGCACTGATGAGGCTGGGCGGAGCGGAACAGGCGAGACAGGTTTACCGGGAGAGGGCGACACTGCCGCCGCTCGAGAGCTTTCTGCAGGATTTCCGTTTTGCGTTGCGGCAGATGAGGAGAGCGCCCGGATTCACCATTACGGCGGTGCTGACGCTGGCTCTGGGGATTGGCGCAAATGCGGTGATCTATACGCTGGTGGATTCGATTCTGCTGCGACCCTTGCCGTACGCTCGGCAGGAGAGGCTGGTGCGGATTGCGGGGACGAATGCCCCGGTGTTTCCGAAAGGATGGATTCGGGAGCTTGGAAGCCATGCTACTGCTCTGAAGTCGGTGGCGGGATACGGGCCAGACGCGGAGTCGAATATTACGGATGCAGATGTGCCGGAGCGGGTGTTTGGAGCGACGGTGACTGTGAATGCATTCGATGTGCTCGGTGTCAGGCCGGCGACGGGGAGTTTCTTCTCCGCGCAGGATGCTGTTGCCGGAGAAGATCACGATGTTGTGCTGAGCTACGGATATTGGCGGCAGCATTTTGGCGGAGAAACGGGGGCGATCGGGCGGCAGATTCGGATTGATGGCGTTTCGCGGCGAGTGATTGGAGTGATGCCGGCGGGCGTGCATTTTCCGTATGCGGACACGCAGTTTGTTGTTCCGGTGTCGTACAAGGGCGGAGATGTATTCGATCCCTGGTTCAACTTTGATCTGCGTGGGTTTGGCCGGCTGACGGATGGAGCTACACCGGCGCAGGCGCAGGCGGAGTTGAGGAGGCTGCATGCTGTGCTGCTGCCGGTGTTTCCGTTTCGAATGCCGGATATCTGGGCTTCGGATATGAGTGTGGTGCCGCTGCTGGAGTCGCAGACTGGGGCGATGCGGCCGCGGCTGCTGCTGCTGTTTGGAGCGGTGGGATTGATCCTGCTGATTGCGTGTGCGAATGTTGCGAACCTAATGCTTGCGCGGGCAAGCGCGCGCGAGCGCGAGATTGCGGTGCGGAGCGCGCTGGGTGCTTCCGGAAAGAGGCTGGTGCAGCAGCTGTTGTCAGAGAGTGTGGTGGTGGGGCTGACGGCGGGCGCGGTTGGGCTGGGAGCGGCAGCGGCGAGCTTGAGGATTTTTGTAGGGTTGCTGCCGGCGGATACACCGCGAATCCAGGATGTGTCGCTGCATTGGGGGGACGTAGCTTTTACGCTGGGCGCGTCAGTGTTTGCGGGGCTGGTATTCGGTTTGATTCCTTCGGTGAAGATGGCGGGAATGAATCTGCTGAGCACCCTGCGCATGGATGGACGCGGGCTGGCGGGACAAGGATCGCGATTTGGAATTTCGAAGATTCTGGTGATGGCGCAAATCGGGCTAACGGTGGTTGTGATTACGGCTGCGGGGCTGGTGCTGCACAGTCTTTATCGGATCACGAAGGTTGATCCGGGATTCCGGACGGATCACATTGTTACAGCGGAGGTGGCGCTGGACGCGGCCTCGTGCAAGGAGAAGGGAAAGTGCGGGGCGTTTTTTGATGCGGTGATGGACCGGTCGCGGGGAATTGCGGGCGTGGAGAGCGCGGCGCTGGTGGACTCGCTCCCGTTGAGTGGGCGAGCGGATAACTATGTGTTCGACGCAGAGGATCATCCTCGCGATGCGAGGCAGGGAGCGCTGCTGGCGACGAGCAGAGTAGTTTCGCCGGGGTATTTCGACGTGTTGGGCGTGCAGGTGGTGCGCGGAAGACTGCTGGATCAGCAGGATGTTTCGGGGACGACTCATGCGGTGGTGGTGAATGAGCACATGGCCCAGCGATTGTGGCCGGGACAGAATGCGATCGGGAAGCATTTGCTGGATGTGGTGGATGAGAAAACGCCGGCAGTGTGGAATCCGGAGAAGGCCTCGGTTGTGGTTGGCGTGGTGCGGAATGCGCTTGAGGGTGGGCTGCAGGAGGGGTTCAAGGATGAGGTGTTTCTGCCGCTGACCACGGATCGGGATCAGCCGGTAATGTATGCGGTGCTTCGGACGCGTACGAGCGCGAGCGAGACGGCTGCGGGGCTCAGGAGCGCGGTGGCGAGTGTGAATTCGCTCGTCCCTGTGACGCGGGTGAGGACGATGGACGACCTTGTCTCGAACTCGGTGGCGGCGCCGCGGGCACTGGCTGTTCTGCTGCTTGGGTTCGGCGCGCTGGCGATTGTGATTGGGGCGGTGGGGGTGTACAGCCTGATTGCATATATCGTGAGCTGGCGGACAAGGGAGATTGGGCTGCGGCTGGCGCTGGGAGCTCAGCGGTGGCAGATCGTGATGGGCGTGGTGCGGGAGAGCTTGTTTCTGGCGTTGGCGGGGAGTGTGGCGGGGCTGGCAGGCGCGATTGCACTGAGCCGGGTTCTGCACAGCTTTTTGTTTGAGGTGAGCGCGGTCGATCCTCTGACGTTCGGGACGGTGCCGGTGCTGATGGCTCTGGTGGCTGTGACCGCTGCATGGGTTCCAGCGCGGCGGGCGGCGGGTGTGGATCCGATGGAGGCGCTACGGGCGGATTAGGACGCGAAGCCGATCCCGCTCATCGCAAAAAGCGATGAACGGGGCACATTGCGGGCGGTGCCCGAATGGCTGTGAGCGAATTAGGAAGACTGGAAGGCGGGCGAGTTGCGCGGGAGGTCAGGATGCGGAGGTTGCGCGCGCTTTGGATCAGAGTCCGTGGGCTGTTTGGAGGTGGGCGAGCTGCAGGTGAGTTCGAGGAAGAACTTGAGGCTCACATCGCGGAGCACACGCATGATGGCGTAGTCGCGGGATTGAGGGAAGCGGAGGCAAAGCGCCAAGCGTTGCTTCGGCTCGGAGGAGCGGAGCAGGCCAAGCAGGCGTACCGGGATCGGGCGACACTGCCGGTGCTGGAAAGCGTGGCGCGGGATGTGCGGTATGCACTGCGCGGATTTCGGCGGAATCCGGTGTTTGCGATTACGGCGGTGCTGACGCTGGCACTTGGAATTGGGGCAACTACGGCGGTATTCAGTGTGGTGGACCGGATTCTGTTTCGGAGTTTGCCGTATGCGCACCCGGAGCAACTCGTGTCAGTGGGACTGACGGCGCCGATTATTCCGCAGGAGTTCATGCTGGGCGGCTCGTACTACGTGTGGCAGGACAATGAAACGCCGTTCACCTCTTTGACTTCTGAGACGGGAGTAAATGAGTGTGACCTAACTGAGCGCAACCCGCAACGATTGAGTTGCGCAAATGTCGAGCAGAACTTCTTGCCTACGCTGGGCGTCTCTCCGGTACTCGGACGCAACTTTCTGCCCGAAGAAGACCGGCCTAATGGCCCCAAGGCTGCCCTCATCTCCTATGCGCTCTGGGCGTCTCAATTCGGTTGCGATCCCGCAATTCTGAACCGCATTGTTGCTATCGACACGCATTCTGTTCGCATCATTGGAGTGCTTCCCAAAGACTTCGAAATGCCTACGCTGGAGAAAGCGGACATCCTCCAACCGGAAGCCCTCGATGTCGCCGCAGAGCGCAAAGCAGATCCTGGACGCGTTATGCACGCTTTTGGGCGATTGAAGCCGGGTATTTCGATGCAGCAAGCGGCTGAGCAGTTGAAGCCGCTATTTGACTATTCATTGAATCTTGCCCCACAGCGGTTCCGTAGCGAAGTTCATTTGCGGGTCCGATCGATTCGAGACCGGCAGATGCAGGATGTGCGGCTGGTTGGCTGGATTTTGCTGGGAGCCGTGGTAGCGGTGCTTCTGATTGCATGCGCAAATGTCGCCAGCCTGCTGTTGGCACGCGCAGGCGCGCGGGAGAGGGAGCTTGCAGTGCGGTCGGCGCTGGGCGCGACACGTGCCGGACTTGTGCGGCAGTTGATGACGGAGTCTGTTTTGCTCGCGATCGGGGGAGCGGCGGCGGGATGCGTTGTTGCAGAAGGGTTGCTCCGGCTGTTCGTGGAGATTGCGCCGTCGAGCCTACCATTCTTAGCGAAGGCGCAGATCGATTTGCGCATCGTTGCGTTCACGGCTGTACTGGGGCTTGCGGCGGGGGTGGTGTTTGGGCTGGGTCCGGCACTCTTCAGACCGAGGGCACTTGCGCTGGCGGCAAGGGAGCCAGGATCGCAGACACGAGCACTGCTACGGCGCGGCATAGTGGTGATGCAGGTGGCAGCGAGCATGATTCTGATGGCAGGAGCCATGCTGCTCGTACGCAGTTTCGCAAAGTTGGAAAACCAAACATTGGGAATGAGTTCTCGAGGGGTACTTACGGCAGCGATCTCTCTCAATCGAGAAAGATACGCAACTCCGCAGTTGCACAAGCAGTTCTTCACGGAAGCAGAGTCAGGGATACGGAGGATACCCGGAGTGAGTGCCGTGGCGATCGCGGATACCGTCCCGCCGGGTGGATCTGAGCATGACCAGATCTACAGCATTATCGAGGTTGAAGGCCGCCCGCCTCTGTCAGGAGGCACGGGAGGAATGGTGAAGTGGCGCATGGTGACGCCAGAGTACTTCAAAGCGCTGAATATTCCGATCGTACGCGGGGTGGGGTTCACGGAAGAAGAGCGGGAATCGAAGGGCAAATACCTGGTGCTGAGCGCTTCGCTGGCGGCACGGCTGTTCTCGGCCGAAGACCCTATTGGAAAGAAGGTGAAGCCGAAACCAAGCGATCCGTGGCATGTTGTTGCCGGTGTTGCAGCGGACGTGAAGAATGGCGGGCTCGAGGCGCAGGAGCTCCCTGAGTTCTATCGGTTGCGGCGGAACGAGCTCGAGGACTGGACGATGGCGCCGTCGGCGGTGCTGATTCTGAAGACAAGCACTTCGCCGAAAGAGCTGGCGCCCTGGTTGCGGTCGCAGATTGCGCAGATCGATCCCACAGTACCAGTCGAGATCGAAACTCTGAATGAACGGGTGTCAGCACTAGCGGATCGGCCGCGGTTTGAGACGGCGCTGCTGAGTTTCTTTGCTTGCACGGGGTTGGTGATGGCGGTGATTGGGCTGTATGGCGTGGTGGCGTTTATGGCGCAGCAGCGCACGCGGGAGATTGGGATTCGGATTGCGGTGGGAGCGGATCGAGGGGATGTGCTGCGGTTGATTCTGCGTGAGGGCGTGCGATTGATCGTGACTGGGGGAGCGATTGGAATTTTTGCATCGCTGCTGTTGACGCGGGTTTTACAGAGTGTGCTTTTCCATGTGGGGCCGCGTGATCCAGCTACTTTCGTTGGAGTGCCTTTGATGTTGGCGATTGTGGCGCTGATCGCGGTGCTCATTCCGGCGCGGACGGCTATGAAGACGGATCCGGTGACAGCGTTGCGATGGGAGTAGGTGGACGAGGGATTAGGGAACAGGGAACAGGGGACAGTGGTTAGGTACGGAAAACGGCGCGATGGTGTGTCGGAGTCAGGCTACGGGATTAGCTTTCGAGGTATTCCCAGAAGCTGTCGGCGAGTTCGGCGCCGAGTTCATTGGTCATGCGGCGAGCGGCGCGCTCTACTTCTTCGATGAGCTGGTGAAGGTAGCTGCGCGAGCTGGAGATGGCGACAACGCCGAGCGTGGCGGATCGCCAGGTTACGGCTTCGTCCATTTCCGCGACGGAGATGTTGAAGCTCTGCCGGAGCTGATCCTTCATGGAACGGACGACCTGACGGCGATCTTTGAGGGATTGAGCGTGCTCGATGCGGAGTTCGAGAGTGAGGTGGGCTACGGGCATGCTTCGAGGCCTCGTGCTGTGGCCAGAGAAGAGATTCCCTGGGTGTGACGCTCCGGGGTGCTTCATTGTAGCGCGAATAAAGATGAAATCTGGAGGTTTCGCCGCAGTCTTTGTTCAGTACAGAAGCGCGAAGGCAACGAGGGTCTCCCCAGCATCGCCGGTCTCGGCGAGGAGATCTTCTTCGAGTTCGTGGGGCGGGTGCATTTCGCTGGCGGCGATCTGGTCATCGGCAGCTCCGATGAAACAGAGTTCGCAGCAGGCGAGCCCATCGCCTTCGGCGACGCGGACGGGCGGGCCGAAGACGCGGCAGGTCATTGGACGCCAAGCGTAGATGTCGCAGAGACCGGTTTCGGGGTTGAGGGCGGGACAGGGCGCATCGTTGGCGAAGTCTTCGAAGCGGGCCTGATCTTCTTCTTTTGTGCCGAGGTTGCCGGTGACGGGGTCGCCGGGGAAATCGGGGGCGTGCTCGTTGAGCCAGGCTTGCGCGCTGGCGGAGGGATGAGGCCAGTTCCGGATTGGAGTTGCTGAGGGCTTGCATACCGGATTGAAGGCGGGCGGCGTCGAGTGCGTTGATGGCGAATGCGCCGTGGCAGCACTGGGTACATCCGGGGCGGCAGGCGAGCCATGGGCCGGCGCGGCGGGCTGCATCAGAGAGTGCCACATCCATGATCTGCACGAGTTCGGAGTCGCGGGCAGGAAGCGGCATAAGTCCAGAGTATCGGAGACCTTCGGCGTTGCGCGACTGCTTTGGTCGGGCAGAGTATCGCCTCCGGCTTTATGCGTGCTATAACGACGTGGAGGTCGCCTTGCTTTATCTGGAGCGCATCCCCGCTGCGCCACTTGGGCAATGCATTCGCGCGCTGTGGTATGCACGTGCGGGCGACGTTACCCGCCATCGCGAACGGATCCTACCGAGCGGTTGCGTGCAGATCATTCTGAGTCTGTCGCGAGATTTCATTCTGGATTCTTTGGAGGGTTCGAGCGAGTGCCGGGTCAAGCCGGCCCTGGTGGTTGGGGCGCGTTCGGTTTATGAGATCGTGGACAGCTCCGATATGGCCGATCTGATTGGGATTGTGTTTGAGCCCGGTGGATTTCCGGCTTTTGCTTTGGATGCGGCGGACAGATTCAGCAACCGTAGTGTTGCGCTGGAAGACATCTGGGGCAGTGATGCTGAGCGCTTGCGCGATCGGCTCAAGGAGATCGGGACGCCGCAAGAGCGGTTGGATTGCATGGAGCGGTACCTGCGCGGGAACTTTGGAGAGAGACTCTTGAAACTAGGCAGGTCGCCGGAGGTCAACTTTGCACTTCGGTTCTTTGCGGAATTGCCGAGTGCGGCAAGTGTGAGAGAAACGGCGCGGCAGATTGGGTGGAGCGAGCGACGTTTCTCGCAGGTGTTTCGCGAAGAGGTTGGGCTAGCTCCGAAGGTGTGGTGCAGGGTACAGCGTTTTCAGCGCGCGGTAAAGCAGCTTCATGCAGGTGTTGAGGTGCGTTGGGCGGAACTGGCGCTGGATTGCGGGTACTACGACCAGTCGCATTTTGCGAATGAGTTCCGGGCCTTCTCGGGCGTAGATGTGAGTACGTATTCGGCGCGGCGGACGATGTGGGCAAATCACATCAGGGCGGATTGAGAGCAGCGTCCAAGTTGGTCCCATCCCAGGTCTCCAAAATCGGGAGACCTGGGGCACCCAATTTCGCGCGGACCGCTGAAGTCAAACAGCATTCAGTTCCGATTCTTCCAAGATCGCGGGAAAGGATGTCTGCCATTCTGGCGACGTTCGGTAATCCAAGGAGGTTTCATGAATACGAATGTCAGCGGTTCTCCATCTACGGTGATGCCGTCGATGCGGTATCGCGATGCAAATGCGGCGATCGATTGGTTGTGTAACGTGTTTGGTTTTGAAAAGCACGCGGTGTACCCGGGGCCGAACAATACGGTGGGTCACGCGGAGCTTACGCTGGGCGGCGGGATGATCATGCTGGGATCGGAGAAGGATGACGCGTATGGGCGCGGTTTCAAATCGCCAGGAGATTTGGGCAATGTGGAGTCGCGAAGCGTGTATATTGTCGTGGCAGATGCGGACGCGGTTTACGAGCGCGCGAAGGCGCTGGGCGGCAGGATAGTGCGCGAGATTCAAAACACGGACTATGGGAGCCGCGAGTTCTCGGTGAAGGATCCGGAGGGGCACTCGTGGAGCGTGGGTACATACAACCCGTGGGCTTCGCAATCGTAAGTGAATCAACGCTGCTCGGTGCGATATAGTCCGTATTGTCTTCGGAGGTCACTGAGTTGCAGATTTTTAAAGTTGTGGTGGCGGGAGTGTTTGTGGTGTGCGCGGGTCTGGTGGGTGCGCAATCGCGGCTGCTGGTAGCGGTGAAGGGGACTCAGAGCCTGGCGATTATTGATCCGGCTAGCGGGTCGGTAGTAGCGACGGTGCCGGAGGGGGGTACGACAGGGCACGAGGTGATTGCGTCGGCCGATGGAAAGACCGCGTTTGTTCCTATCTATGGGAACTCGGGCGTGGGCAAGCCGGGGACGGATGGAGACACGATCGCGGCTATTGATCTTGGCACCCACAAGGTGGTGGGAGATATCCGATTCAACCACGGAGTGCGGCCGCACTGCCCATTGATCGGGCCGAAGGATGGCCTGCTCTATGTGACAACGGAGTTGGACAAGACGATCACGATTATTGATCCAAAGACATTGAAGGTTCTGGGGGCGCTTCCGACGGGGCAGGAGCAGAGCCACATGGCAGTGCTGTCGCATGATGGGAAGCGGGCGTACACGGCGAACGTTGGTCCGGGGACAGTGTCGGTGATCGACGTGGCTGGTCGGAAGGTGTTGAAGGTGATTCCGATATCCGGGAACACGCAGCGAATTTCGATGACGCCGGACGACAAGTGGGTCTTCACCGCAGATCAGACAAAGGCGCAGATGGTAGCCATCGATACGAGCAAGAATGAGGTGGCGAAGTGGATTCCGATGGAGGGGATCGGGTACGGGTCGACCGTAACTCCTAATGGGAATTGGCTGCTGGTGACGCTGGCGGATCAGAACAAGCTAGCCGTGATCGATGTGAAGACCATGCAGGTGGCGCGGACGGTTCCTGTTGGGAACTATCCACAGGAGGTGCTGGTGACCCCGGATGGGAAGACGGCTTACGTGTCCTGCATGCACGGGGAGGGGACGGTGTCGGAGATCGATCTGGGGGGCTGGAAGGTGACGCGGACGATCACGACGGGGAGTTCGACGGACGGACTGGCCTGGGCGAAATAACAGGGATTAGGGATTAGAGAACAGGGATTGGATGTGGATTCGATCCTTGGTGCGGTATCCGCTCATCGCAAAAGTGCGATGAACGGGGCACAAAGTTCCTCTTCCAGATGTATCGATGCCTTTAGGTCAGCGGCCGATCCCAGGTTTCGAGCTGGCGCTTGAATTCGCTCATGAATTTGCCAGCGTCGGCGCCGTCGATGAGGCGGTGGTCGAAGCCGAGGCAGTAGTACTGCATGGAGCGGATGGCGATGGTGTCGTTGCCTTCGGCGTCGGTGAGGACGACCGGCTCCTTTTTGAGTGCGCCGATGGCGAGGATGGCGGATTCGGGCTGGTTGATGATGGGGAGGCCAAACTCGTCGCCGAAGATGCCGGGATTAGTGAGGGTAAAGGTAGAGCCGCCGACTTCGTCGGGGGAGAGCTTCTTGGTGCGGGCGCGACCAGCGAGATCGGCGATGGAGCGGGCGAGTTCAGAGAATCTCCGCTTTTCGGATTCACGGACGGTGGGCACGATGAGCCCCCACTCAAGGGCGACCGCGATGCCGAGATTGATGTTGGCGTGGTAGTGAATGGAGTTGTCGACGAGCGATGCGTTGACGATTGGGTGATGGCGCAGGGCTTCGATGGCGGCGACGGCGATGAAGGGCATGTAGGTCAGTTTGACGGCGTGGCGCTGCTCGAAGGCGGCGCGCTCGCGGTCGCGGAGCCGCGCGATGCGGGTCATGTCGACTTTGTAGACAGAGTGGACATGAGGACTGATGCGTTTGCTCTCGACCATGCGCTGAGCGATGATGGCGCGCATCTTGGTGAGAGGCACAACGTCAGCGGTGAGGGCCTTGGGCGGCGGCACCTGTTGCGCCACTGTCTGCCCCTTCAGCGGCACCGCGGGTGCGGCTGGCCCTTTTTCGATGTAAGCGAGGATGTCCTGCTTGTTAATACGGCCGTTTGAGCCAGAGCCGGGTACGTAGCGCAGATCGATGCTGTGTTCCCTAGCGATTCGGCGAACGAGGGGCGAGGATCTAACGTTTTCGTGTAAGACCGGCTGCGCCACTTGCGGGGCCGATTGCGTCGAGACCTGCGTCGCGGCTGATTCCGACTTCGGCGGAGCTGGATGCGCTGCTTCTGCTGTCAACGCAGCGGCTCCAGCTGCAGGAGTGCCGCCGATGACGGCGACTACTGCGTTGATTTGAACCGTATCGCCTTCCTGAGCGCGGATCTCTGTGAGAATGCCAGCTACTTCTGAAGGGATTTCGGCGTCGACCTTGTCGGTGGAGATTTCAAAGAGGGGCTCGTCTTTCTTAACGGAGTCGCCGACTTTCTTGAGCCATTTCGTGATCGTGCCTTCGAAGATGGATTCACCCATCTGGGGCATCACTATCTGGACTCCACTCCTGCCGGCAACCTGCGTTGGAGGCACCAGTTGTGCGGCTGGCTGCGGTTTCGGCGTGGTTGAAGGAGCTGCTCCGGTGGAAGCAGAGGATCCGTCAAGCAAGGCGACGACGGTGTTGATACCGACGGTCTCACCTTCCGGGAACTTGATCTCGGTGAGGGTGCCGGAAGCGGGTGAAGGAATCTCGGCATCGACCTTGTCGGTGGAGATTTCGAAGAGCGGCTCGTCTTTTTCGACGGAGTCTCCGATCTTCTTCAGCCATTTGGTGATGGTGCCTTCAACGATCGACTCGCCCATCTGGGGCATGATGACGGGGGTTGGCATGAATAATCGTTCACTCCGCGAGGCGGGATAGCGGGCCGGGCTCCTGCCGGATTATAAATTGCGGCGCGAAGGTCGCGCGGCTGCTTCCGCTCCCTGCGCTGGAACTGCAATGAACATGGGACCGGGAGTCCTTCAGGCTTGGACGGGGCGGTCGGGATCGCAGCGGAGATGTCGGACGTTGTCTGGGATCTGGAGGGGTGTGTCCTGGGCCGGGAAGTTCTTTTTGGTTTCAGCCTGAGCGCGAAGGGCATCGAGAGATTCGACGGCTAGGATCTGCTGTGAGAAGACGTGGCCGAACTGGCGAGCGGCCTGATGCGCGATTTCTTCGAGAGAGGGGAGAGTTGTTCCGTCTGGAACCTCGAGGTTCAGGCTGGTCACAGGCTTGTCGGTGATGCCGCAAGGGTTGATGAGCTGGAAGTCACGAAGGTCGGTTGTGACGTTGAAAGCGAAGCCGTGGGAAGTGATTCCGCGTGAGACATGGATACCGATGGCGCCAACTTTGCGTTCGCAGGCGGGACCAGGCTGATCGTGCAGGCCGCACCATACGCCTGTGAGTCCCGGAATGCGGCCGGCGCGGACGCCATAGACTCCACAGAGCCGGATCAGGGCCTCTTCCATCATGCGAACGAAGTCGACGGGGCCGAGGCGGCCGCCTTTGGAGTTCTGGAGACTGCGAAGGTCGAAGATCGGATATCCGACGAGTTGTCCGGGACCGTGATACGTGACGTCGCCCCCCCGGTTGATGTCGTGGAGCGTGACACCGCGACTGGCGAGAAGTTCGTCGGACGCGAGGACGTTGGCTCGACTTGCGTTTCGGCCCAGGGTGAGCACTGGAGGGTGCTCGAGAAGAAGGAGTGTGTTTTCGATGAGACCTGCAAGGCGCAGGGCAGCGACCTCGGCCTGAAGTTGCAGCGCGACGTCGTAGCTTGTGCGTCCGAGATAGAGGTACTCGATCATTCAGTCATTGTATGGATGCAGCCTTAATCAGCGCTGAGGAGCGGGCTCGAAGATTCCGGCGAAGTTGGAACGGACGCGAAGGAATACAAGGAGCCAGAGAAGGCTCACAACTGCGGCCATGGGAAGGCCAGATGGAGCCATGGTGATGTGGGTAAGGTCGATGTTGATGATCATTCCTGCCAGAACGGTCAGTGCCAACGGGACGTAGCGGTTGATGAGGAGCAGGATGGCGGGAGCGACCTGGAAGAAGCCGAGCGCGAGAATGTAGTGTGATGTGTTCAAAGCGCTGCTGAAGTCTGCCATGGGGCCGGGCGGCATGGGTGGCGTCGGTATGAAGTGAAGAAACATGTTCGACCCGAACACAAGAAAGATGATGCCCAGGAGATATCGGGCGATGGTTGCGGCAATCTTCACGGAGACCTCCAGATCTGGAATGGGAGATGGCTTCTCACAATGGATGACGCCGGCTGGACTCTTGATTCACAAGAAGGCGGGTTTCAGTGTAAAAGCGGGCAGTGGTGGCCGGGGCGGACACCACTGCCCGCGACGTCGGCGATCGGCTGAAGGGCTCGATCAGCTGACGCAATGGGTTGGATCCGCCTTCCCCGGGCGTGCCAACCCCGTTCGGACTAGTTCCCATGGAGGTGGGCGCTAGTCCATTGGATTCCCCTTAGGCAAGGTGCAAAGGGAATCCAAACTAAAATCTGGGCCTCAGAACGATGCAGTGCGGTGAAGTCGATTTCGACCGTGCGCGGACGACGTGAGCACTCTGAAATGAAACCAGGTGCTGTAGGGAGTGGCGATGCGGGAGGGGCTAGAGCAAGATAGCGGGAGGACCCCGGGGGGGATTGGGGCCGTCGAGATCACGTATGTGCAGGGTGATTTGCGAAGACGATTGCCTGTTTATGGACGTTCGCGAGGGAACGAGAACGAAGAATGTGTCGACGCTGATTCTCTTGCCGCGCAGGCGATGAGTTCGATGTGCTGGCGAACGATGGGGAGGCGCGGCTAGAACTTGGTCAAGCGAAAAGGAGCCAACTTGACTCTGGCGGTCTCCTGCAAGCGAGGGTGTGGACACATGACAGGAAGGCGCACTGATTCGGCTTCCAAAGGCCCGAAGGCCGAATGGAGAAAGCAGCAGGATCAGGAGCGAAGCTCTGAGGATGAAACGATGCGCCTTCATGCTGAGAGCTTCGAGTATAAATACGAGAAAAACGTTTCCGCAATGTCTGCTTGAAACAATTTCGGCCGGAAATCGTTACGTTGATGCAGTTACGGTTAATCATTACTCTTGAATCAGTTGACATGGCCAGCTGGGGATTTGATCATCCTTTTTAGAGTGACGCAGGAAGAATACTGCCAAGAGGACACTCGCGATGGATCGCGCAGAATTTCAGGGAACATCGAGTGACGCAGAGCATCAGGAAGCGATCAGTGCCATGGTCGGAGGACTGATTGAGAAGCGGGGCTACTACTCGGTAATTGATGAGCTGGTTGCTGCCGTGTACAACCTGGGGGAGATTTCCCTGGCGGATCCGGACAACACGGAAAAGGTACGCGACTTCGATATGTGGGCATACGCGGTCCGGGCCGCAATTGTGAAGCACGACGGGGAAAACACGTTCGAGAACCGGGTCACGGAGCGGGATCGCCTGATGGCGAGGCGTATGGGGATCGCTCTAGATTGAGCGACCTCGCCAGCTCTCGGAATCGATGCTGATTGTCTTTTCAACTGGAACAAAGCATTAGGGTTTGACGAGGTTGTGAAGTAATGTGATTTACCTCACATCCTGACGCCGAGTCCTATGTGACCATCACGACGTAGCGAGAAGTGGATTCGAAGTTGTCGAGTTTCCCCTCGCACATCGTTTTTCCCCGCACGACCTGAAAAGCGAAGCAGAGCGAAGTACCAAGCCCCCGGCTTGTCGTTTGGCGTCTCTGCCAAATGCGAGGCAAGTTGCGTCCGGTGGGATGGTACGAACGTGTGAGTTCAGTTCAGGAGGTTCCCAATGATGAGAGTGTTCACGAGCGTTTTTGTTTTCGACGACCTGCATGCCACGTTCAATGACTTCGACGAGGCGGTGAAAAGCCAGTTTGAGCATCCGGAAGCGGCCGAGGAGGCCGGAGCGAGCCGCCGGAACGTGGCGAGTCTGGAACTGTGGATTAACACTCCCCGGGATCGAACCGGCGGAGGAATTGTATGAGTATTCAACCGGGCCGTTCGATGCTGCTCGTTCTTCGCGAAAGCCTTCACAAGCTGGAGTGTTCTGGCTCCGCGGAGACACCGGATCAGGCTGAACTTAAACGTATTTTGCGGCGACGGATTGCGGAGATCGAATCTGTGCAACGACCAACGGCAAAATTCTCCGGGCAGGCAGGAAAACTTGGCGATACATTCTGATCACAATCTGCTCGACTCGTTGCGTGCGGTCCTGCGAAGGTTCGAGAGCGACATGGGGCACGATCCACAAAGCGTTGCGGACTTGAAACGGATACTGCGTGCGCGCATTGCGGAGCTGGAAGCGGCAGAAGCTTCGCACCACAACTCGCGGATCGGGCACCGGGCGAAATAGAAGCGAGCGCGTGCCTTATCGCAAGGATCGCTTAGAGTAGCTGGGCTGAGTGGGGCATAGAAGAGAAGCGAAGGCGAAGCGCCCACCTTGCGGCAGGCGCTCAGCTGGATGGAGCGGGCATCACCAGAAGTGCTCCGATCCGGGGCCCGGTCTGGTTGCAAGATTAGATGCTCTGGGGACCTAGGGTTTGCCCTAGGCTGAAAACAATTGCGTTCATCATTGCGCCTGGTGTCCAACATCCACACTGGACACCACCTTGCAACCCTATCAAGCGGATGCCACATAACTTCGGCAAGAGGACCTGTAAGCCGAATTCTGTCGTGTGCGGTCATTCCTCTAGGCGCGGCGTTACCGCCGACGCTCATCAGCGACCTACCCGGAGGTTTCGACGAGTGCAGTGGATCGTCTGAACGCATCGGGCCGATGCGCAACGCCGCGTGATCCACCCGCGAACGTTTCCCTCCCTATTTGGTCTTGCTCCGTGTGGGGTTTACCCTGCCTCCGTCGTTACCGCCGGAGCGGTGCGCTCTTACCGCACCTTTTCACCCTTACTCCCGGAACGAGTTCCCGGAGCGGTATGTTTTCTGTGGCACTGGCCGTCTGCGGGCTTTGAAGCCCACATCCCGGACGTTATCCGGCACACTACCCTGTGGAGTTCGGACTTTCCTCCCCCGGCGCACATGGCTCCGGCAGCGACCGCCCGGTCCTCTTGCCAACGCTATTTTACCGTCATTTACTACTCACCATTGCTTTTTCGGGTGGTTGCGCATGGCTTTGTGGATCACCTTCCAGCGTGCTTTGGTTTCGCTCAGCAAACGCTTGTCGAGTTTGCGATCGAGGTAATCAAGTTCGCGCTGGAGTTTGCGGTAGCTGTCGAGGCGCGCGGAGTCAATGTCAGATTCGGCAAGGGCGCATCCCGGTTCGCCGGAGTGGGAGCAGTCGCGGAACCGGCACTTCCGGGCGATCTGCTGTATGTCTTCAAAGCTGGAGTCGAGGTTGGTGGCCGACGCCCATAGCTGGACTTCGCGAAGGGTGGGGCATGTCGATAAGCAGCCAGCCTGCAGGCGTGATGAACATGGAGCGTGATGTGGTGGTGTGGCGGCCCCGATTGTCGTCTTCGCGGACGTCGGCAGTGAACTGGCGAGAGTGGCCGAGGATGCCGTTGACGAGGGTGGATTTGCCCACGCCGGAGGAGCCGATGAGGGCTGCGGTTTCGCCTGGAGAGACTAGCTCGTCGAGTTGCTCGAGCCCATGACCGGTGGAGGCGCTGATTGATACGACGGATACACCGCTCATTCTGGAGAGGCGGTGAACGATCGAATGCAGATCGAGGCGGAGGCTTTCGGTTAGGTCGGCTTTGTTAAGCAGAATCACGGGGCGCGCGCCGCTTTGCCGGGCGATGACGAGATAGCGCTCTATGCGGCGCTCGTTGAAATCGCGATCGAGGCCGCTGACGATGAAGAGTACGTCGACATTAGCGGCGAGTACCTGCTGCTGGATTGGTTTGCCGGGCTGCTTGCGGGACAGGAGGGTTTTGCGATCGAGGATGTACTCGATGACGGTGGTGCCAGGTCGTAAGCCCACCCAATCGCCAACGGCGGGCCAGAGGAGGGAATTGTGGCGGAGGGCTCCGCTAACGATTGCTTCGCTCTCGCCGGTTTGGGTCCAGACGACGAAGCGATCTCGTGATGCGAACGATATGCGCGCAGGTATGCCGGGGCATTGCTGGGTGGCAAAGAAGCCACTCCAGCCGAAGTTTTCCAATTGCACTGGATTATCCTCTCGGTGAGAAAAGCAGGAACACACACCTCACCGGTCGCTCAGGTGAGATGAGGAATGAGAGGACGAGTTAGACAGTTTCGGACAGCGGCGCCTCGTGTGCTTGCAAGCTTAGCAGAAAGATTTTGTGGAGCGGTCATCAGTTTAGAAACAGCGCCGCTAATTTGCTGGACGGGCCGTTAGTATGGGAAGCATGCTACGCGTGAAGGTGCTGGAAAAAGGGGCAAAGGTGCCTGTTGTCGCCCATCCCGGTGAGGATATTGGGTACGACGTTTTCGCGCTCGACGGCGTGATGCTGGAGCCGCTTAAGACGGTGCGGGTGAGGACTGGGATTTCGGTCGAGGCGCGACATCCCGTGACGGGCGAGGCACTGGGGCTGCTGGTGCGGGATCGGTCGTCGATGGCCGCGCGCGGGATTGCTACGACCGCAGGTGTAATCGACGCAGGGTATCGAGGCGAAGTGCAGATTGTGATGACGAATCTTGGCACGCAGCCGGTTGAGGTGGGAGCGGGGGAGAAGATCGCACAGATGGTTCCCGTGCCGGTGCTGACGGGAGCTGTAGAAAAAGTGGAGACGCTCGAGGAGTCGGCGCGGCTGGGGAAGGGATTTGGAAGTTCGGGACGGTAAAAGCAGGGGACAAGGGAACAGGGAACAGGGAACAGGGAACAGGGAACAGGCTTAGATGCGCTATAGAAGGAAACCTTCCTGAGGTGAGTCTAGGTTTGTCGAGGTGAGGATGCCGGTTGTATCGGTGACGAGGTTGCGGGTGCGGTCGTGTCGGTTTATGCCCGCGTTTATCTTCGCGGCGCTCCGGATCGGGAAGCAGACGGCGCAGGCGGATGGCTGCCTGACCGCGAAGGTGTTTCGCGATCGACGCAATGCATTTTGGACGTTGACCTGCTGGGAATCGGAGGCAGCAATGAAGGCGTTTATGGTGGCGGGTCCGCATGGGGCGGCGATGCGGAAGCTGCTGGAGTGGTGCGATGAGGCGGCTCTCGCTCACTGGACGCAGGACACTGGCGAATTGCCTTCGTGGGAAGAAGCGCATCGGCGGATCTTGCGCCATGGGCGAGTGTCGAAGGTGAACCATCCTTCCGATGCGCAGAAGGCGTTCCGGATTGACGAACCAGACGAAACAAGGGCCGACCGGACGCTGAAGTAGCTGGCCATCAGGGAGCGAGAAAAGAGCGGGATGCGGCGCGTACATCTAGATGTATGCGCCGCTTGCTTTCTGTGATTAGCTTGCAGCCCTGGCGGAGGCATTGGCTTCTCTGAGTTTTTGAGCGCAATCTTCGCAACAGACCTCGACGGTTTTCCCGGCGATGGTGACCTTGATTGCATTAGCGTCGAGGGGGTAATCACAAGCTGCGCAAGTTCTTGCGGCCATGGTTTATTTCTCCTGACCCGCGGTTCGGGTAGAGACAGTAGGCCACGGAGGTTCAGGCCGACGCTGTCGCAATTTTTAGAGAAAGGAATCTGCGGGTCATCGACCCAGGGCGGCGCGTTTGAAGGCGGACGGGGAGCGTCCGTATGTGCGGCGGAAGGCGGCTGTGAAATGGCTGTGGCTGGAGAAGCCGACTTCGAGGGCGAGGGCGGTGAGGTCGTCGAACCGAGTGAGGAGATCGAGAGAGCGCGCAAGGCGAAGGCGCAACTGATAGCGGTAAAGCGGCATTCCCTCGACCTGCTGAAAGACCTGCGTGAGATAGATGGGGGAGCCGTGAACTTCAGCGGCAATGTCGGACAGGGTCCAGCGACGCGTTAGGTCAGAGGCGAGGAGGAGTTTGACGCGGTCAACCATACGCTGATTTCCGAATGAGCCGCGAGGACCGCGGGTGGTGCGTGGTCCGAGAGCGCGTTGAAGAAGCGTGAGCGCGAGGCTTTCTGCTTCGAGCGGTTCGGCCGTGCCTTCACGGAGGCTGTAGCGGAGCATGGCCACGAGGGCCTGAGTGCGGGCATCGATGCGGAGCCGGTGAGGGCGGAAGATCGCTTCTGACCTGCTGTCGAGAAGTGATGGAGGCGCGATTTCGGACAGCAGAGCTGGATGGGCGACGAGTGAGAGGCTGGCGTCGCCACCGGATAGCGGGTGACTGACGCGGTAGGATTCTGCCGCATTGAAGAAGAGCACCTGGTTGGCTTCGGCAACGGATTGGTTTTGTCCAACATGACGTACGTAGGTGCCGCGATAGGTGAAGACGAGCGATGTGACCCTCCCATGCTCTTCGGCGCTGCGGTCGCGGCATGTTCCCCGACAGTAGACGTCGCGGATGGCGACTGTAGGCGAGTTGAGCAGAAGCTCGGAGGAGATTTCGGGGCAGGGCGAGGATTCGCCGTGCGCATAACGGGGTGCAGAGACGCGGGGCTGTTGAGGGCTCTTTCGCATTCAGTGATGGCCTGACGTGGCCTGAATACGCTTATTTGACTATGGAAGGCAATAGGCCGCTGTCGAAATATTTAGACACTTGCGCAAGGGATATGCGGCGCGAGAGTCAGGCTGGCCGGGCGGTCATCTCGGTGACCTGGGCACGGGTGGGGGTGAGAACTTGTTTTGCGGCGCGGTCGCCGGAACGGATGGCAGCGTGAACGGTTCCCCAATGGCCTGTGACGTCAGTGTGTTCTCCAGCGAAGTACAGGGTGTTATCCACTGGGGTCGCGAGTTCGAGGACGGAGTCGAGGCCGCGGGCGGGGATGTAGCTATAAGCGCCGAGGCTGAAGGGGTCGGTCTGCCAGTCGTGAGTGGCGCAGCAGATGAGCTGGTTGCGCAGGAACTCCAGCGGAATTGGGAAGATGCGAGCGAGTTCCTGGCAGGCAAGGTCGCCAACCTGTTCGCGGGTGCATTGAGCGAAGGAGGATGAGCGGGGGCCTCCGATCCAGCCGGTGAGGGTTCGAGTTTCCCAGGGATGAGCTGTCCACCAGACAGGCGGCATGACGCCTTGGGCGAAAAGGAAGCTGAACCTGGGAAGCTTCAGGTCTGGATGGTCGGCCCACCAGCGTTCGCGAAACAGAAGCGTGAAACGGCGTACAGGTCCCATGGAGAGTTGGTGGGCCGCGATGAGGGCGTGGGGAACGGGGTCGAATACGACTCCGAACTGGTGAAGGACACCGAGGGGAACGGCGATGACGGCCTTGCCCGCCGAGAGCTCGAGAAGTTCTCCGCCATCGCGCGCGAATACCTCTACTCGGCCACGCTTCCATTCAATCCTTTCGACTGGGCGGGAGAGCTCAATGCGGGCTCCCGCTTCGCGCACTTTTCGTGCCAGGAACTCGGGCAGACGGTCGTAGCCCTCCCGGATTCGATAGAGGTCGTCACCATGGATTTCTTCTTCAGCGTGCTGCTGGACGGCGAGGGAATGGACGCCGATCTGGCGGTAGTCGGCAGCATTGAAACTCTGGACGTAGCTGATGACGTTTTCGCGTTTCTCGGGCGGTAGCTTCTGAAGGGGCGGGTAGTCGGCGAAGGCGATGTCGGGCCCCTTCCATTTTTCGAGCTGGTTGAGGAATTTGAAGATTTCGCTTTGTTCGTCGCATTTCTTCAGTCTGCCGTCCTTGCGGCAGTAGTTGACGCCATCGAGGGAGTAAGTCTCAAGGCCAGCTTCGTGAATAAGGTCCCAAAGTTCGGGAGCGTGGCCGTGGATGAATTCGGCTCCGAGTTCGAGAATCTGATCTGCTTCGCGGAGGGTGCGGATACGTCCACCGACGCGGTCGCGTGCTTCAAGGACGAGCACCTGGCGCCCGGCTTCGGCGAGGCGGCGCGCAGCTGTGAGCCCGGCCATGCCGGCACCGATGATCAAAACACGCTGTTTTCCGGGATCCATCACCGAATTGGATGCGGGCCGGGTATGGAAGTCGTCGGGAATTGGGTCACTCGAGGCTGCGAGATGTCATCTAATCCGACAGCAGCAACCCCCTAACTTAGGCTAGATCGGCCAATTCTTCAACCCGACGAAGATCGTGGATCGAGCAGGGAGCAGTGATGAATCGAGTCCGTCGAATGATCCGTTGCTATGTGATTGCTTTCATGGCGATTATGCTAGCGCTGACGAGTTCAGGGCAACAACCCGAAGCAATGAGGCCGGAGCCGGATGCGACGACGACTCTGCACCACATCAAGACGGTGTTCCTGATTGTGATGGAAAACCGTAACTGGACAGGAGCGAAGAGCGGCAACATCAAAGGGAACTCAGCGGCACCCTACATCAACTACACGCTTTTGCCGATGGCGTCGTACGCGAATGGGTACAAGAATCCGTCGGGGATACATCCGAGCCTACCGAACTATTTGTGGCTGGAGGGGGGAGTGAGTTTCGGGGTCCGGGATGACGGCCCGCCGTCACAGCACAATCTGACGACGCACAATCACCTCGTGAAATTGCTGGAGAATGCGGGGATTTCGTGGCGGTCGTATGACGAGAACATCAGTGGAACGAACTGTCCGCTGACGAATCAAGGGTCGAAGGATCCCAATGGGAGCCAGCTTTACCAAGTTCATCACAACCCATTTGTGTATTTCAGTGATGAGACGAATAACCGGTCGAGCTCGTCGGCAAACTGTATTTCGCATATTCGGCCGTTCACTCAGCTTGCGCATGACCTTTCGGCGAACACGCAGGCGCGGTACAACTTCATCACTCCGAACTTATGCGATGACATGCATGACAGCTGCGGAGGAGATGCGCTTGCGAATGGGGATGCGTGGTTGAAGAGGACGGTACCTCTCATCCTGAACTCGACGGCCTACAAGAGCGGGGGTGTGCTGTTTATTACATGGGACGAGGCGGCATCTGGGGACGGGCCGATACCGATGATTGTGCTGTCGCCGTTTGCGAAGGGGAATCACTACTCGAATTCGACGTCTTACACGCACAGCTCAACACTGCGCACGATCCAGGAGATTTTTGGAGTCTACCCGCTGATCCGATACGCGGATTCCGCGACGGACTTGAAGTCAATGTTCTCAGTGTTTCCGTGATTGAGCCCTTGCTTCCAGCCACTAGCGGATCCTGGTTCCGACCCAGGCCACCATGGAACCGCGAGAGTTCGCCTCCCGTAGATAATTGGGGGCGAGGCGGGGCAATTCTGCGACCGCGAAGGAAAGAGGAAGCGATGCGCAAATCCGTGGTGGGTTTAGTGGCGAGTTTGCTGGTGATGGGATCGGCTGTTTCCGGGATCGCGCAGGGCCGGGCGAGAAGCGGCTCGGGGCAGATCGTAATTGTCTTCAAAGACGGACACCGGCAGAGCTTCAGCATGTCAGAGATTGCCCGGATCGAGTTTCCAGGCGGAGAAGCTATGGCTGACGCTGGCCCGACGCCTCCGGGCGCACCGCCGAGGGGACATTTCCTGGGGAAATGGGAAGTGGGGGATGGAAACGGCAGTACGTTCACCATCACTTTGAATGAGGACGGGAGTGCGTGGAGGTCGCTGCACCGGATCCACGGGCGATGGTTGTATGTGAATGGGGAGGCTCGAGTTACGTGGGATGACGGAGCGAAAGACTGCATCAGGCGGCTGGACGGGCAGGACAAGAAATTCGCGTATAGCAAAGGGAAGCTGTTTACCGACGAGCCGGACAATGTGGCGGAGGCCAAGAACACAAACAGAGGGCCAGTGTAGAGAAACGGCTGCCAGTTACTAGTTACCGGTTTGCCAATTCAACCCTGGTTTGAGCCGCTCTGTTCCGTTGCCAGCGCGGGCGGTCACTCCGATCGGGAACCCGGCGTGTTGGTGATGCGTACCGATTGATGAGAGAGGTATCATCGGCCTATCGGTTTCTGAGGCCGAACGCGGGGTTTGGCCGTCTCTAAAATACCGGGTTTATTGGAGAAAAGCTTTTGCCGGAATGTGCGGCTGAGGCAGTCCCTGTCTTTTCTGGAAGGATGGCGGCGGCAAATACCTGAATAGAAGCTTCCGAACACGGAAAGTGGATTGATGAGCATTCTCGAGGCATTCAAGCTAGCGTTTCAATCGTTGTGGGGAAATAAGATGCGCTCGATCCTGACGTTGATCGGGGTCGTGATGGGTGTCGCTTCGGTGATCATGGTGCTGACGCTCGTGCAGGGAGCGAAGCGCTACATCTCGACGAAGCTATCCGGTTATGGCGCGGATGTATTCACGGTTAACCGGATGTCGAGCGTGATTCTTTCGGCGGATCAGTATTTCAGCTACCAGAAGCGGAAGATTCTGCGGATGGAGGACTACGAGGCGATCAAGGAGGGCTGCACCCAATGCAATGAGGTTGGAGCGAGCCTGTTCAAGTCGACGAAGGTTGTGTACAACGGGCACTCTAGCAACAACACCGGGGTGCGCGGTTACACGGCATCCATGATGTCGCTGAACAACATCGATATCGCCGTCGGTCGGGGCTTTACGCCTGCGGACGAGGAGCATGCATTCCACAATTGCATTGTGGGTTATGACATTGTTGACAACCTGATCGGGGATGGCGATCCGATTGGGAAAGAGATCCGTGTTGACGGGATTCCGTTCACGATTGTCGGAGTTGGCGACCGGCAGGGGAAAACTCTGGGACAGTCGCAGGACAACTGGGTTGCGGTTCCGATCAGTGTCTATCAGCAGATCTACGGGTACAACGACTCGGTGGATATTTATGCGCGGGCCTCGGGAGCGCCAGAGGTGATGGCAAGAGCGGAGGATGAGGCGCGGGTAATCATGCGCACCCGACGGCATCTGGCTCCAGGGCAGGCGGATGACTTTGAGATCCAGACCAACGACACGTTCCTGGATATTGCGAACCAACTGCTTGGCGTCTTTGCATGGGTAGTGCTGGGGCTAGGGTCGATTGCGCTTGTTGTGGGCGGCGTTGTGATCATGAACATCATGCTGGTGAGCGTGACGGAGCGGACGCGAGAGATTGGCGTGCGTAAAGCTCTGGGTGCGAAGCAGCGGGATGTGCTGATGCAATTTTTGATTGAGAGCGCTTCGCTGGCGGGTATTGGCGGGGTGTTCGGGATTTTAATGGGAGTGCTGGTTGGGAAGCTCATCACTGTTTTTGTGGGGTTCCCGACGGCGGTGCCGCTCTGGGCGGTGTTCCTGGGATTATTTCTGGCGAGCGGGGTGGGAATTTTCTTTGGAGTCTATCCGGCGAGCAAGGCGGCGCGGCTGGATCCGGTTGTGGCGTTAAGGGCGGAAATGTAGACCTGGCAGTTCACAGCTCATGGTTCGTAGTTCGGTTTTCTTAGTTGCGGGGTCAAGAGAGATCGGGATCGCGACTGAGAACTGACGAATGGGGACTGGCAACTACAACTCTTGCGGAGCAAAGGTATATGCGGGGACAACAGACTGGCGAGTCGGTAAAGATGGCGCTGCAGACGATTCGCACGAACAAGCTGCGATCGGGGCTGACGATTTTGGGCATTGTTATCGGTGTCACTACGGTGATCACGATTTCGTCGGTTATCAGTGGGTTGAACAATCGGGTGCAGGACTTCGTGAGCTCGCTGGGCAGCAACGTTTTCTGGGTTTTTCACATGCCAGTGATCGGCGTGCGCCCGACGACGGAGATGCTGGCTCGCAAGAGACTGAATTTTGATGATGTGCTTGGACTCCGGCAGCTTCCGCATGTTGTGGCGGCGGACGGCGGGTACCAGCATGTCAAATCACAATTTCGCGTGGGCGACGTCTCAGTGCGGTACAACGGGAAGAAGATCGCAGGAACAATCCTGCAGGGATCGACGGCACAGGTTGGCCTGGTTGCAAACTTCACGATTCTGCAAGGTCGTCTATGGACGGATGAAGAGGACAAACGGGCTGAGCACGTGGTGGTGTTAGGCCACGATACATGGGAGGAGTTATTCGGAGACCAGAACGCTGTAGGCAAGGAAGTCGCGATTGAATCGGGACTGTACACCGTAATCGGCGTTCTGGACAAGCAAAAGCAACCGTTTGGTGGCGGGAAGAACCCGCAGGACAACATGGCCTACTTCCCTCTGGGGACGTTTCATAACCTGCATCCGGAAGACAAGGACATGTGGGTGAGCGTGAAGTACGATGATCCGAAAAACAAAGCTCTTGTCGAGGAAGAAATCCGAGAGCTGCTGCGAATCCATCGAAAAGTGAAAGTGGACCAACCCGATAATTTCGAGATTTTCGGGCCGGACTCGCTATCGAAGCTGTGGAATCAGCTGACGGGAGGGCTAGTTCTGTTCATGATCGCCGTATCGAGCGTGGGCCTGATGGTGGGCGGCGTTGGAGTGATGAACATCATGCTTGTGAGCGTGACGGAACGAACTCGAGAAATCGGTGTGAGGAAAGCGATCGGGGCGACCAAGCGAACACTTCTGGTACAGTTCACGACCGAGGCAGTCACGTTGTGCGCGGTTGGGGGCGTCATTGGGATCATGGTTGGCGCGGTATTGACGTGGATCATCTACTTTCTGCCGATTGGATTGCCGGCGACAATGTCGACAATGTGGGTACTGACCGGATTCACTGTGTCCTGCGGAATTGGTCTGGTTTTCGGGATTTATCCCGCTTGGAAGGCGGCGAACCTGGATCCTATTGAGGCTCTCCGCTACGAGTGAGGCGGGGCATAGGGATCGGGGCACAAGGAGTAGCAACCCGGGGGTTCGGGTGTAGCGACGTCGAAACTGACACGGGGTTGTGATTCCGGATGCGGGTGATCGGCTCGTATCGGGCGCATAATGGTTGCCAGCCTGTCATAGAAAGAGCTGGCGCGTAATGGCACAGGGACAGACGCGGGAATCCGTCAAGATGGCGTTGGACACGTTGCGTGCGAACAAGCTCCGCTCGGGTCTTACGATTCTTGGCATCGTCATTGGCGTTACAACCGTCATCACGATTTCGTCTGTCATCACAGGACTGAACAATCGAGTGAATGACTGGGTGACCTCGATGGGGTCAAATGTCTTCTGGGTATTTCACATGCCGTTGATCGGTGTGCGGCCCACCACCGAGATGCTTACCCGGAGGAAACTGACGATAGACGACGTGCTTGCGCTTCGTTCCCTGCCTCACGTGGTTGCGACCGATGGCAGCTACCGACATGTGAACGAGCAATTTCATGTGGGCGACGTGGACCTCAAGTACAACGGGCACAAGATCTCAGGGGCCTTTCTGGCCGGATCCACGGCGCAGACGGAATTCATCTATAACCTGGCGATGACGGCGGGCCGGTTCTGGACCGAAGAGGAGGACCAGCGGCATGCGCATGTGTGCGTGATGGGCCACGATACAGCAGAAGAGTTGTTTGGCGACGACAATCCTATTGGGAAAGACGTGAACGTAGGCCCAGGTCTGTACACGGTGATTGGCGTAGTGGATAAGCGCAAGCAGCCCTTCGGCTCCGGAAAGAATCCGGCAGATAACGGCCTGTATTTCCCGCTGGGGACCTTTCACAATCTCTATCCCGAAATCAAGGACATGTACATCAGCGTCAAGTATGACGATCAGCGCAATAAGATTCTGGTGGAAGAAGAGATTCGCGAGATGCTGCGGGTTCGGAGAAAGGTGAAGGTAGATCAGCCTGACAATTTTGATATCTTCGGGCCGGACTCGCTCTCGAAACTCTGGAATCAACTGACGGGCGGACTGGTGCTGTTCATGATTGCCGTTTCGAGTGTGGGCCTGATGGTGGGTGGTGTGGGCGTAATGAACATCATGCTTGTGAGCGTAACGGAGAGGACGCGGGAGATCGGTGTACGAAAGGCGATTGGCGCGACGAAGAAGGCGTTACTGCTGCAGTTCACGGTGGAGGCGGTGACGCTGACGGCGCTTGGAGGAGTGGTCGGCATTCTGATTGGGGCGGCTCTCACTTGGATCATTTATCTCCTGCCAATTGGATTGCCCGCGGCCATGTCGACGCTGTGGGTGCTGACTGGATTCACGGTTTCATGCGGGATCGGCTTGGTGTTTGGGATTTATCCAGCGTGGAAGGCGGCTAACCTGGATCCGATCGAGGCGTTGAGGTATGAGTAGCGTAATGACGAGGATTGGGGAACAGGAAGTAAAAAGCGACACATAGATGAAGATTATTGAGGTCCCCGCGGGAATGAGCTGGAGCGTGGGAGGCGCGCTCCCGAACTAGTCGCCCTGAGAGATGGGCGGAGGGCCACCGATGGTTCTCGTCGAAGCCTCGAAACTGGCACTGCAATCTTTGTGGGCGAACAAACTTCGCAGCGTTCTGACATTGTTAGGCGTGGTGATTGGTGTTGCTTCCGTCATCATGGTGGTGACGCTGACGAATGGAGCGAAGCAGTTTGTCACGTCAAAGCTCAACCGGTACGGCGCGAGCGTTATCACGATTACCAAGACGCCGCAGGCATTCATCACGGTAGAGGAGTTTCTCGAGTTTCAGAAGCGGCGCGATATCACAATGGACGACTATCACGCGGTGCTGGCTGATTGCGGTTCGTGCGTGACGGTGGGGGCGCGTCGAGAATTGCCGGGAAAGGTGGTGTACGGCCGGAACTCAACTACTGACACGTTTGTCCGCGGTTGGACATGGACAATGCCGGCGTTATCGAACCTAGATCTGGAGTATGGCCGGGCCTTTACGGAATTGGAGGACGAGCACAACGCACGCGTGGCGATTGTCGGAGCGGACATCGTGAAAAACATGCTGGGCCCGGGCGATCCTCTGGGCAAAGAGATTCGCGTTGACGGCACGCCCTACACGATCATCGGCGTCGGCGAGGCACAGGGCAAGATGCTGGGCATGAGTTTGGACAACTGGGTGGCTGTCCCGTTGAATAGCTTCCTGCAGTCCCATGGATATCACTACAGCATCGACGTCTTCATCGATGCGGGGGGCGGCGGCGAGGTTATTGATCGGACGATGGATGAGCTGAGGACAATCATGCGGGTCCGACGACATCTAGCGCCGGGGGCTGCGGACAGCTTCAGCATCGACACAAGCGCAACTTTTCAGAACATGTTGGGGAAGATTCTGAACAATTTTGGAGCGGTGGTTGCGGCGGTTGCGGGGATTTCGCTTGTCGTCGGCGGGATCGTGATTATGAACATCATGCTGGTTTCAGTGACGGAGAGGACAGCGGAGATTGGACTACGCAAGGCTGTTGGGGCAAATCGTCGCGACATCATGATTCAGTTTCTCGTCGAGTCGGCGACCGTTTCAGTGGTGGGGGGCCTTTTGGGAATTGCGACTGGAATTCTAGTTGCCAAGGTGATCACGATGCTAATTGGGTTTCCGTCGGCAGTGAAGATCTGGTCGATCCTAGTTGGACTGATCGTAGCGGCGACCGTGGGAATATTCTTCGGGGTTTATCCGGCACATAAGGCAGCACAGCTTGATCCGATTGCGGCGCTGAGAGCGGAGCAATAGACATGTATATCTCCAACTACAGGGAGTCGGTCCGTTTGGCTCTGGACACTTTGCGGCGGAACAAGCTTCGGTCGGGATTGACGATCCTTGGCATCTCGATCGGGATTTCGACCGTGATTCTGATTTCGTCGGCGATCAATGGGCTGAACTCCAACATTGGCCGCTTTGTGAGCGCGCTCGGCACAAATGATCTCTGGGTATTTCGATTTGAGCCATTTGGAAAACGGCCGACGACCGAAGAACTGAATCGCAAGCAATTGACGTATGAAGACGGGGTTGCAATGCGGAGCTTGCCCCATGTGCTTGCGGTTGATCCTGCGCTGACGTATCAGAATTTTCAACTAGGGATTGGGAATGTTTCGCTGAAGCATGGCAGACACAAGATCAACAACACGATCCTGTATGGGGAGACGTCGGCAGTTAAGGTCACGCAGGACTTCGAACTTCTGGAAGGGCGACTATTCACGGAGAGCGAAGAGGAGCGTCGCGCGAATGTTGTGGTGCTTGGGCATGATTCGGCTGAGGATTTGTTTCCGGATGAATCACCGATTGGGCAAGACGTGGAGTGCGGCGGTGATGTCTTCACCGTGATTGGCGTGCTGGATAAGAGCCCTCAGCCGTTTGGGAGTGGGCGAAACACGCAGGACAATGCGGCGTATTTTCCATTGAACACGTTTAGAAAGATCCACCCGGAGATTAAGGATTTCTGGATTACGGTGAAGTACGATAGCCAGGCGAACAAGGCACTGGTAATTGATGAGATCAGGGAACTCTTGCGGAGACGCAGGTCGGTGCGGCTGGATCAGGGGGACAACTTCGCGATCTTTGGTCCGGACTCGTTAACGCGCCTATGGAATCAGCTTACGGGCGGGCTGTTCCTGTTTATGGTGGCGGTGTCGAGCGTGGGTCTGATGGTGGGCGGCGTGGGTGTAATGAACATCATGCTCGTTTCAGTCACGGAGCGAACGCGAGAGATCGGGATTCGCAAGGCGGTGGGGGCAACGAAGAAGAACATCCTGCTGCAATTCACGATGGAGGCGATTACGCTATGCGCGGTAGGAGGGCTGCTGGGCATTGGCGCCGGCTCGCTGTTCACGCTGATCTTGCATTATGCGGTGACGTTCCTGCATGCCGCGCTTTCGACGATGTGGATTGTGTTGGCGATCGTGGTGTCATGCGCGATCGGGTTGCTGTTTGGCATTTATCCGGCGTGGAAGGCGGCGAATCTGGATCCCATAGAAGCGCTGCGGTACGAATGAGGTTCTTGCCGCTCGGCTTCAGGTGAAATCGGGCGCGACGAGGATCTTTACCGGATTCTCAATGGTTAGGAGCTCGGAGCTTCTGTTCGCTAGACTAGGCTTCGTGCAAGGACATGCGGTTGCGGTTTGGATTGAAACGCTGACCACAGTGTTGACCGTGGCGGGTACAGGGTATTTTCCAGCGGCGATTGTGGCGGCGCGGCGTTTTATTTCGGCGAGGCGAGCGGAGCCTGGGAGCTACGCACCCGGTGTTTCAGTTCTGAAGTCGCTGAAGGGTCTCGATCCAGGCATGCTGGAAGCGTTTCGGAGCCACTGCCGGCAGGATTATGCGGGAGAGTACGAACTGCTGTTTGGAGTGTCGTCACTGCGGGAGCCAGCGGTTGCGGCGGTGCAGGAATTGCAGAGGGAGTTTCCCGAGCGTTCGATTCGATTGATTGAGTGCCCAGAACGATTGGGGTCGAACGGGAAGGTGAGCTCACTGGTGCAGATGGCGGTGCATGCACGACACGAGTTCCTACTGGTCAATGATTCAGACATCACGGTGAGTTCGCACTATCTGACACGGGTGATGGCGCATTTCGCTCCGGCTAATTCGGGGCCGGTCCATAATCCGGCGAAGCCGGTGGGGTTGGTCACTGCTCTCTATCGGGGGCGAGTCCACGAAACGTTTGGTTCGAGGCTGGAATCGCTGGGGATCGCTACGGATTTCATGCCGAGTGTACTGGTTGCTCGAATGCTCGAAGGAGAGCTGCGATATGGGCTGGGGTCCACGCTTGCGGTGAGTCGCGAGGCGCTGGCCAGGGTCGGCGGATTCGAGGCGATCGTGGATCAACTCGCAGATGATTACGAATTGGGCGAGCGGATCTTCAAGGCTGGTTATCGAATTGTACTTAGCGCAGAGGTGGTGGAGACAAGTGTGCCGGCATATGACTGGCAGGGATTTTGCGATCATCAACTGCGCTGGCTGCGGACTGTGCGCGACGCGCGTCCGGCCGGATACGCTGGCCTGATTTTCACTCAGGGATTGACGCTGGCGCTACTGAATGTAATTGCGAGTGGCGGAAGCCTGCTCAGCCTATGGCTGCTGGCGCTGTGTTTCTTTCTTAGGCTTTCGCTGGCTATGACAGTCGGAGCGGAGGTGCTGGGGGATCACCAGGTGCTGCCGTCGCTGTGGCTGCTGCCGCTTCGTGACTTGATAGCGACGGGCCTCTGGATCGGAGGTTACGCTTCAAACAAGGTAGTATGGCGGGGCGAGCGGTTTGAGGTGCGGCAGGGCAAGCTGCATCCGTCATCGTGACGATTCGCTGCGGAATTGATCACAATCGATTGTGCTGAAGCTGCATTCGCAGAATGTCGCTATCGGTTCGTACTGGCGGTCTGGTAGATTTGGCCTCACGCGGCCTTCCGTTCGAATAGAGAACTGAGCGGCTGTGAAAGGAGAGATCGATGCATATTCTTTCACGCACCATGACCGGGCTGGTGCTCGGTTGCGCCTGTGCGGCGGGTCCTATTCTTGCGTTTGCTCAAGACTCAGCTGCAGCAAAACCCGCGAAGCCGGCAGTGGGCACCCCAGTACCGCCGTCGGAAGCCTATGGGAAACTGCTTAGCCTGATGGAGAAGGAGTTTGTGAGCGCGGCAGAGGCGATGCCGGACGAGAAGTTCGATTTCGCGCCCTCTTCCGGCGAATTCAAAGGCGTGCGCAGCTTTGGAGCGCAGGTGAAGCATGTAGCGGAAGACAACTACTACTTCTATCGAGGGAATTTGTCAGATGCAGACATGAAGGCGAAGCAGGATGGTATCGAAAAGCTTACGTCGAAGGCCGAGATCATCCAGGCGCTCAAGGACTCATTTGGGCAGGCTCACAGTGTTGTAAGCGGGATTACCAGTGAGAATGCGTTTGTCACGACGGAACATGGCACACGCGGTGCGATGGCGGCGTTTGGGCTGGCACACATCATGGATCACTACGGGCAAATGGCGGTGTATCTGCGGATGAATGGGATTGTGCCGCCAGCGAGCCGGGGAAATTAGTCGGATGGCGGTGATGAGAGCCCGGGGAAGACGCCCCCGGGCTCTTTTTATGCCAGAGAAGTGTCCAATCCACTGTTGCGGGAAGCCGCTTTGCAACTTTGCAGAGCTTTTGTGACGGGATTGCAGGGCGTCGCTGTCGCTGGTCGATCGCGGTCTGGTAGATTTGGCCTCACGCGGCCCTCCGTTCACGGTGTTTGCGGTTGAGAACCGAGCGGTCGCAAAAGGAGAGATCGATGCAATTCCCCTCACACCTTGCTACGCGACTGCTACTGTGTTGCGCGGTCGCAGTTGCACCTGCATTTGCTTCTGCACAAGATTCAGCTGCGTCCAAACCGGCCAAGCCTGCGGTGGGTACGCCAGTTTCGCCGTCGGAGACATATGGGAAGCTTCTCACCATGATGGAGAAGGAGTTTGTTGACGCGGCGGAGGCGATGCCCGAAGACAAGTTTGACTTTGCCCCACCCGCGACGGCAGGTGACTTTAAAGGCGTACGGAGTTTCGGTGGGCAGGTAAAACATGTTGCTGATGCTAACTATTACTTCTTTGGCGGCAACATGTCCGAAGCCGATATGAAGGCGAAGCACGAGGCGATGGAGAAGATGACCTCGAAGGCCGACATTGTCCGGGCATTGAAGGACTCGTTCGCGCAGGCTCACACCTTTGTGAATGGAATCACGGCTGAGAATGCGTTTGTGACCACTGAACACGGGACGCGAGGCGGGATGGCTTCCTTCGGATTGGCGCACATGATGGATCACTACGGGCAGATGGTGGTCTATCTGAGGATGAACGGAATTGTGCCGCCAGCGAGCCGCAGTGGAGGCATGTAGACGGCGTGGAGCAGAAGAGGCCCGGGAGCCGGACGGCATCCCGGGCTTTGCTATTGCTCGCGAATGGCGGAGACGGGGTTGATGCGCATGGCGCGGCGTGCGGGCAGGAAGCAAGCGAGGATGGAGATCACTGCCAACAACCCTGCTACCTCAGCCACGGTGAAGGGATCCGTCGGACTTATGCCGTACAGCATTCCCGCGATGAAACGCGTCAGACCCAGTGCCAGCGCCAGGCCCAAAGCGATACCGGCTATCGTCAATTGAATGCCTTGCATGAGGATCAGTCGCAAGACATCGGTGCGTGAAGCGCCGAGCGCTACGCGAACCCCGATTTCGTGTGTTCGGAGCTGGGTTCGATAGGAGATGACGCCGTAGATGCCAGTCGCGGCCAGGACGAGAGCGATGATTGCGAAGATCCCGGCGAACGTGCTGGCCATGACTGGGAAGATGGCGGCAGCGCGTGTGGTTTCGCGAAGGGAGCGGACGTCGAAGACTACGAGTTGCCGATCGACTTGACGCATGGCTTCCTCGACGGCAGGAGCAATCGCGTTTGGATCGCCGACTGTCTGAACCATGAGGGTCGGCTCATCTGGATTCTGGAAGAAGCTCCGGTAGATCATGGGTTCCTGCGGTTCGTTGACGAACTGGTGCTTGGAGTTCTTTGCGACACCGATTACCGTGTACACGCGACCCCAGATCTTCACGCGACGGCCGATCGGGTCTTCACCCTGCCAGTAACGGTTGGCTAGTGTCTGATCGACGATGACCACGGCTGGTGCGGTGCGGTTATCATCGCGTGTAAAGTCACGGCCGGCGGTGATAGGGATTCCCATGAGAGAGAAGTAGCCTACGGTGACGTCGGCCCGGCGGACCTCGTGTGACTCGTGCAGCTGAGGCACATAATTTTCGGGATAGACGTCGGCGTTTCGCCCGTTGAAGGAAAGAGGCAGCCAGTTGCTGAGGGCCGCAACTTTGACGCCGGAAATAGCAGAGACGCGATCGAGGATCTTATGCTCGATGGCGTCGGCTTCCTTATCAGAATAGCCGGCGATTCCGAGAGCCATTGAGGCCGTCAGGATGTGGTCCTGCCTGAAGCCAGGGTCGGCATCGCTCATGTTCCTGAGCGTACGGAAGAAGAGCGCAGACGAGACGAGCAGGGCGAGCGAGAGAGCAATCTGTGTAACCACCAACGCGCTAAGGAGGCGACGGTGATGTCCTCCGGTGATGCTGGCTGTTTCTTCTTTAAGCACTTCAGCGGCGTTGACGGAGGAGGATCGAAGGGCGGGGAATGCGCCACAGATCAGAGTGGCCAGCATGGAAAGCAGCACGATGATGCCGACGACGTTGTGATCCACGGTGCCATTCAGAACGATGGGGTTCGCGTTGGGGGGTATGAAATCGGCGAAACGTTTGGCGGTCCACGACGTGAGGGTAAGGGCGAACATGCCTCCTGCGAGGGATACGATCAGACCCTCGATGATCATTTGACGCATGAGTTGAAGACGGCTGGCGCCAAGCGACTCTCGAATGGCGATTTCTCTTCTGCGAGCGACAAAGCGAACCAGAGCCAAAGTGGCAACGTTGACACAGGTCAGCAAGAGGACAAAACCTGCAATTGCCAGAAGGATGGGCAGAGATTTGGCTAGATACACGTTGGCGCCGAAGGGCGAACGCCACATGGGGTCGAGCGTGATGTTGTTTGCGCCGATGTGGTCGTTGGGATACGCCGCGACGATCTGGCGCATGAGATTCTCCAAATCGTTTGTGGCCTGCTGACGAGAGACGCCGGGCTTCAGCCTGCCGAGAACATTGAGGTAGGAGGCGCTGCGGTGCGTCATCCGATATCTGTCGGATCCGATGGGATCAAGCGGAAGCCACGCGTCGTGGCGCACGCCGGGCATGGCGTTGATGAAACCTTCTGGAGCTACGCCAATGATGGTTCCTGACTGGCGAGCGAGTTCAATCGGCTTACCGACAATGGCAGGATCGCCGCCGAATTTGTTCCTCCATAGCGAATAACTGAGCACCACAAAGCGTGCGCCGCCTTCACGTGCTTCTTCTCCAGACAGGAAGAAGCGTCCGAGGAAGGGTTTTATGCCGAGAACGTCGAAGAAGTTTGAAGAGACGTTGGCCACATAGATCCGCTCAGGCATGCCGTTTCCGGTGAGCGTCAGCCAGTCGTGGTGATAGGCAAGCATTCCGGTGAAGCTGTGGTTACGCTCGCGAAGGTCGCGATAATCAAGATACGAGAAGGGTGGAGCTGGCGAAGTGCTCCATTGGCCGCGCATGACGCTCACTAGCTGGCTCGTGTCGCGGGCCTTAGGGAGGGGATGGAGCATGGTGCCGTCGATCCAACTGAAGACGGTGCTGTTGGCGCATATGGCGAGTGCCAGCATGAGCACGGCGGTGAGGGTGAAACCCGGGCTCTTGCGAAGTTGCCGCAAGGCAAAGCGAACATCCTGAAGCAGTCCGGTCATGGACGTCTCCCAAAGGAACTTTGCTCTTGGGGAATGAGAGTATTGCGGGTTAGAGATGCATGCTGTGCGCCAAAGCACCGTTTAGGACAAAGCCATTGTTTGCTGCGCGATGCGGTATCAAGCCCGGTGACGAACTGGGAATCCTTGTCCGAAGTGGTGGGTGGGTGTCCGCTTCTGAACAGGGGAGGGGGAGGGGGTATGTCTGAGGTGATTCAGGGGGAGGGCCGTCCGGAGAGAAGCAAGGCAGATTGAAATTCAGTGTCTCCCAGGTCTCAAAATTGAGACCCGGGAGCTGGTTCAGCAGGGATTAGTTCAAGAGATCGCTCATTGAGGTTGAAGTGGTGATGCGGGTGCCGGAGAGTGCTCCGGTGAAGGCGATCATAACGTTGCCTTTGGTGTCGTACGCGGTGAGAGTGAAGGTGCCGGTAAAGTGGTTTCCGTCAGGAGCCACGGTGACGGTCTCAGTGAAGTGCCCTGGTCCGACGGGATCTCCAATGCCGTTATTGGTGTCGTTGGGGAATTGGTTGGCGAACCAGGCGAAATGGTTCAGGTAAAACTTCGATTTGCCAGTCTGCTGCCAGACGCCGAGGCAGAAGTTGCCGTCCTGGGGCGGGCGAACGGAGTTCATAATCTCGGTGTGGTCGTTGTGCCACACGGAGAGGGCGTTGTCGATGACGGTGTCAGGGATGGGACTGCCATTCATGGTTTGGGCGGTAAAAAATACGTGCCACATGCCGACGATCGACTGGCCGACCCCAAGATCATTGAAATCGCTTGCGCGGGGAACGGCGCCCTGAACCGCCGGATGAAAGGCGGATGGCTTGATCATCTTCGTCGGCATGCCGCACTGGGCAAAGGCGGCGGGGATACAGGTAATGGCGAGCACCAAAGCGATGAGAGCCGGTGCCGACCTCCAATTTCTTGACCTCATGGTTTTCCTCCTCGGCCGGGGAATTTGCCGGCTGCACCCCGAAGCTAAGCGCGTAGGAAGAGGAGCAGGCAATGAAGAGAAGGTGAAGACGGAGGTGAAGTTTAGGTGAAGCAGTAAGCCCTTTCAAATTGACGATTTTCCTGACACACTGATCCGTATTCCCCGGGCAAAGACTGTGGCGATCGTTCCGACAAATGGCTCTGGAAGATATTCCACAGCCGATTCAGACTGAGTTTCCCCTCCTCGACGACGGTTACTCGCCGAGATGCTGTCCGAGGAAAGGGCCGAGTCAGTTTGGGCACTGCTGGTAACTCTGAGATTGTCTGCAAGTGGCAGGGAATGAAATGTTGAGGGCTAATCTGAAAGTTCGATTAGCGAGAGAGAAGTGACGAGTTCTGTATACCAATTCGGGGAGTTCCGGCTGGATTGCCAGCGATTCGAACTTCAGCTCAACGGGCGAGCGTTGCGAGTTGAGCGTAAGCCGATGGAGTTGCTGATCCTGCTGGCCTCGCGGCAGGGTCAGCTGGTCACGCGGCCGGAAATAGCAGAGCGGCTGTGGTCGAGCGAGGTCTTCGTCGACACCGAGCATGGGATCAATACAGCGATTCGGAAGCTGCGGCATGTGCTGCGCGATGATGCGGAGGAGCCGAAGTATATCCAGACTGTGACGGGAATGGGGTATCGGTTTGTGGCGCCGGTTACAACGATAGGTGAGGCGCACGCGGAGCCGGCGATCGCGGCTGGGGTGGCAGGGCGAGAGGTGGCTGCTGGCGAGGAGGAACTGCCAGGTAAGAAACGCCCGCGGCGAAGATGGGTTTTGATCGGAGCGGCTTCGGCGCTGGTTCTGGGCACGCTGGCGTTGACGACGGGTTCGCACCCGCTGGCGGCACGACTTCTGCACCGGGAGGGATCGCCGCCGATTGCGTCGATCGCCGTGCTGCCGCTCGAGAATTTGTCAGGAGACGCGGGGCAGGAGTATTTCGCGGACGGGATGACGGATGAGCTGATCACGCAGCTCGCGAAAGACTCGACGCTGCGAGTGGTATCGAGAACGTCCGTCATGCAGTACAAGAAGGCGCGGAAACCGCTTCCGGAGATTGCGCGTGCTCTCAATGTGGACGCGGTCCTCGAGGGATCCATATCGCGAGCTGACGGGCAAGTCCATATGACGCTTCAATTGATACGCGCCGACACGGATACGCACCTCTGGGCCGAAAGCTACGACCGCGACTACAAGAATGTTCCGGGACTTGCCGATGAAGGGGCGCAGGCAATCGCCACGCGGCTGCACAGCGCCGCCAGTTCAGCTTCTGTTGCGCACTCCACCACTCCTGAGGCGCACGACGCTTACTTGCGAGGACGTTATTTCCTGGAAAAGCGTGAGGTTGACAAGAGCGCCGCCTACTTCCGGGAGGCGGTTTCAAGAGATCCCACCTGGTCTCAGGCGTACTCGGGTCTGGCAGCAGCGATCCAGTCCGAAGGCGTATTCGGCATCCTATCTCCTGAAGAGACGGTTGCAAAGGGAGAAGAGGCGGCCCACCATGCAATCGATCTCGACCCGCAAAATGGCGAGGCCTACTCCACCCTCGGCGCTACGCAAGCCACTTACGAATGGAAGTGGAAAGAGGCGGAGGAGAATCTGAAGCGCGGGATCTCCCTGAGTCCGAACAGTCCAGAAGCGGAATTCTATTATGTGATCTACCTCGACGCGGTGAACCGTCCTGCAGAGGCGGTGATGCATATGCGAAGGGCCCTTGCGCTGGATCCCGGTTCATTCCTGTTCAACCGCCATCTCGGATCGACGCTCTACTATGCACGTCAATACGATGAGGCGCTCGTTCATCTGAAACAGGCTGCCGAGATGGAGCCAGGGAAGCTGAACTTTATTCAAGGGTGGGTGAGCCAGATATACGAGATGAAGGGAATGCGCGACGAAGCCGTGACGTTTGACTCCGCGGCTATTCGCTCCAGCGACTCTGCGGCTGCTCACCATCTGCTGGCGATCTATAGAGCGAAAGGTTGGAAAGCCTATTGGGAAGAGCGTCAAAAAGAGATGCTGGCCCATAAAGACGAGACGTGTGCCCCGTATGACATTGCCGTGAACTATGTCCGGCTCGGGAAAGCGGACCTGGCATTCCCGTATTTCAATCGAGCCGTGGACCAGAAGTGCTGGGGTGTGACCTGGATTATGGTGCACCCTCTGGTCGATGGAATCCGAGCCGACAGACGCTATGCCGAATTGCTCAGAAGGATGAACCTGCCGTACTGATCGAGGTCCTTCATCTTTTGATTGCCGGGCAAGCTGTCACTCGTACGAGGCACCAAACTGCTATGCTTTGAGCGAAATGCCACTGGTGACAACGACGGAGGCAGGGGTTCCGATTCAGGGCCCGAGCGCCACTCTCATCTACGATGACTGGTATCCGGCGCTGCGAACTGATCAATTGCGCAGAGGAAAGCTGGCGACGGCGATGCTTCTGGGAATTCCGCTGGTGGTGGGGCGGCGGAACGACGGGCAGGTGTTTGCGATGCGCGACAGCTGTCCACACCGGGGCATTCCGCTGAGTTACGGATGGTTCGACGGGAATCGCGTGACTTGCCGGTACCACGGATGGGAGTTTGAGCCGTGCAGCGGGCGATGCGAGCTGATTCCGTCACTGTCGAGCCACGATCATCTGGATGCGACGAAGATCTATGCGAGTGCATATCCTTGCGAGGAGCGGGACGGGCATGCATGGGTATATGTGCCGGGGCCGGGGAGCGGGAAGCGCTCGCAAAGCGCGGAGTTACGGCCGGTGCCTGAGCTCGCGAAGTTTGGGGTGCGATACCGAACAGCATTCTTGACGGCTGATCTGCCATGCAATGTGGATCACGGAATCATCGGATTGATGGATCCGGCGCACGGACCGTTTGTGCATCAGGCGTGGTGGTGGCGATCGCGGGCGAGTATCCGGGAGAAGACGAAAAAGTTCGAGCCGATTGCGGAGGGGTTTCGCATGAGCGCACATGCGCCGAGTGCAAATTCTGCGCCGTACAAGCTGCTGGGTGTGTATGGGCAGAAGGTGGAGACGACGATCGATTTCGTGCTGCCGAATCGGAGGACGGAGATCATTCGCGCGGGCGACAAGTGGTTTTCGTCGCTGACGACGGTGACTCCGGTGACAGCTTCGACGTGCAGGATCGATGTGATCGCGGCGTGGAATGTGTTCTATTGGGTTCCGTTCCTGACGCCCATTGCGAAGTTCTTTGGGGCGAAGTTTGTGCGCCAGGACCAAGAGACGATGATCCAGCAGGCGGAGGGGTTGCGACACAATCCCAGCCTCATGTTGATTGATGACGCGGACAAGCCGGCGAAGTGGTACTTCGCGCTGAAGCAGGCAAGGCTAGATGGGACAGGGAAGCATCCCTTGGATGCGGCGGTGGAACTGCACTGGCGAAGTTGAAGAATTCGATTTTCCGGTCGCACGAGAGACCGGGTGCCGGCTAAGCGAGCGTCTTCGCGGTCTGAAAGCCGAGCCTCGCGGCATCCGCGGGGGTCGAAGCGGGAACGCGGGAGATAGTGAGGACGGTGATGTCATCTGACTGGCCGAAGGCTTTGGCTGCGGCGGCGATGGTGGCGGCGGATTGGGAACTGATGGCGCGGGTGCGTTCGAAGCCATAGAGCTGGCCGGAGGAGTCGGACGCTTCGACGATACCGTCGGAGACGAGGGTAAGGGTTCGGCCCGGCGCAAGGTCGAAGCGAATCTCGGAGTAATCGATGTCAGGGACCAGGCCGAGTGGGAGGCCTGAGGGGACTTCGATTTCGATTCCGTCTGAGTAAGGCGAGAGGTGGCCGGCGTTGGCGAGGGTGATCGCACCTGCCGAGTCGATGCGCGCGCAGCAGCAGGTGATGAAGCCGCCGTTTTTTGCTTCGCAGATCTGACGGTTGAGGCGATGGAGGAGTTCGGCGGGTGAGAGATTCTCAACCGCGAGAGTGCGAAGAGCGCCGATGGCGAGAGTGGCGGTCATCGCGGCTTTGAGGCCCTTTCCGCTGACGTCGCCGACGACAATGAGGGCGGCATCGCCGGGCTGTTCGATTACCTGATAGAAATCACCAGCGACTTCTTCGGCGGGAAGGTAGGCGGCTTCGATTTGCAGTCCGGGAAGGGACGGCAGCGAATCTGGGATGAGTTGTTGCTGGATTTCCCGTGCGGCAGCAATCTCCGCTGCGGAGCGAGCCTGATCTTGAGAGACGCGGGAAAAGCGGAAGAAGATCACGATCAGACTGCTCAGGAAGAAGAGGAGATTGCCGAGGTCATTAGGTTCGACCTCAATGGGGCCGAAGGAGATGGAATTGACCAGGAAATCAAAGTGGCGCAATCCGAGGTAGATGGATGCGCTTCCCAGGTCGTACAGGGCAAGCGTGATTGGCGGCAGGAGGCTAGGGAGAACGAGCCAGCCGGCTTCGCGGTTTCCACGGCGATACCAGATGAAGAGCAGGACGGGGAGAAGAATCGCGACGGGAAGGATAATCAGCGGTTCGATGATCATGTATGTCTGGGACTGCATTTTGCCGAACCAGACGAGCCAGGGAATTGCGGCAGGGATGATCAGGAGATTCTGGTAGATCTGCCAGAGACGGCCGAGGCGATGACCTCCGAAGGCGAAGGTGAAGCGTGTCTGCGTGACGATGAGCGCGTAGATGACAGGATCTGCGAGGCCCACATTCCACATGAGCGGAACAAAACCCGAGTGCTGGAGATAGTAGATGACGTCGATTGTCCCGACCAACAGGAAGTAAAGGCCGAGCCAGAAGTATTCTGCGTGGCCGCGCTGGCGAGAGTAGAGAGCGAAGAGGGCGAGTCCGGCGAAGGCGATCAGCGCGTTGATTACGATCGCGGGGATCGCGTACGAGGTCCGGTCGTGATACATCGATTGGCGCTGGGCTTCGATGGCGTCCGGGGTGCCGAGGTAGACCGACATGAACTGGGGGAAGCGCCACGCAGCGTAACCCGTGGGTATGTGCGTGCGCACGGCGACGACGATGTCGGAGGGACCTTCAGGGATGGTGAAGACGCGCTCGACGGGGCGATTTACGAGAAAGCTGGAGAGGATCTCTGGGCCGGGAACGAGTGATCCGTTTATATACAGGGAGTAGGTACCGATCCCGCCTTGGATGATAAGTGAGAGCTCGGGGTGATTGTCGTGCAGTTTGAGGTGCCGGCGAAACCAACGCCAGCCGGGCTCGGCGCTGCCCAAGTCATCGAGACGAACGGGTTGCCACTGTTCATCATCGAAGGCGGAGCTGGACCAGGCGGGGTTATCGCCTTCGTGCATGAGCCAATTGCGGTCGATGTCGGTAATCCAGTCCTGGGCGTGGGGACGATCGACGAGGTTTTGCTCCTCTGTGTCTGGCGCGGAGGAAGAGTCCTGCCC
>Ga0207639_10000036_pt1 | contig 148421 bp, 103 predicted proteins | sample KBSCornC32_FD_184299 | JGI IMG/M metagenome (GOLD analysis project Ga0207639, IMG submission 184299) | Corn rhizosphere microbial communities from Kellogg Biological Station, Michigan, USA - KBS Corn C3-2 (SPAdes) (version 2) | ecosystem: Host-associated > Plants > Roots > Rhizosphere > Soil ... | reverse complement strand
CTCGATTCTGAGACCTGGGATAAAGCGCCGGGTGCCCCACATCTCGATTCTGAGATGTGGGATGGAGCGCCACAAAGCACAAACGGAACCCACGGCCTCTCCATCGCCGACTTCACCGCTCTCTCGCTCGAACGCTCCCTCAACGCCGCGCGCGCCATGCACTTCACCGGGCGCGACCGCATCATCGCCGACCGCCTCCAGCGCGAGATCATCGAGCGGCTCGAATTCCTCAACGCCGTCGGCCTCAGCTACCTCTCGCTCGACCGCAGCGCCGCGACGCTCTCCGGCGGCGAGGGCCAGCGCATCCGCCTCGCCACGCAGATCGGCTCCAAGCTGCGCGGCGTCCTCTACGTGCTCGACGAGCCCTCCATCGGCCTGCACCAGCGCGACAACCATCGCCTGCTCAACGCACTCGAAAACCTCCGCGACCTCGGCAACACGGTCCTCGTCGTCGAGCACGACGAAGACACCATCCGCAAGGCCGACTACGTGCTCGACCTCGGCCCCGGCGCGGGCAAAAACGGCGGCCACCTCATCGCCGACGGGACGCCGCAGCAGATCATGGATAACGCGGCCTCGATCACCGGCCAGTACCTCGCCGGCAAAATCGAGATCCTCGCCCGCACCCAGCCGCGCGCGCTCACCGGCAACTGGATCACCGTCGAGAACGCGCACGCGCACAACCTCAAAAACGTCACGGTGCATTTCCCGCTCGGCGTGATGACGGTCGTCACCGGCGTCAGCGGCAGCGGCAAGAGCACGCTGGTCAACGACATCCTCTACCGCGCCCTCGCCCGCGAACTCTACGGCTCGCGCGAAGAGCCGGGCCGGCATGGCCGCATCATTGGCATCGACCAGCTCGACAAGGTCATCGAGATCGACCAGTCGCCCATCGGCCGCACGCCGCGCTCGAACCCCGCGACCTATACCGGCGTCTTCTCCGCCATCCGCGACCTCTTCAGTATGTTGCCCGAGTCGCGCGAGCGCGGCTACAAGCCCGGCCGCTTCAGCTTCAACGTCCAGGGCGGACGCTGCGAGGCCTGCCAGGGCGACGGCCAGCGCCGCATCGAGATGAACTTCCTGCCCGACGTCTATGTCCAGTGCGAGGTCTGCAACGGACGCCGCTACAACCAGGAGACGCTCTCGGTCAAATTCAACGGCTACTCCATCGCCGACATCCTCGACCTTTCCATCGCCGACGCCCTGCCCCTGCTCAAGGACATTCCCGCCGTCAACCAGCGCCTCCAGACGCTCGTCGATGTCGGCCTCGGCTACATCCACCTCGGCCAGTCGGCCACCACGCTCTCCGGCGGCGAAGCCCAGCGTATGAAACTCGCCCGCGAACTCTCGAAGCGCCAGACCGGCCGCACCCTCTACCTGCTCGACGAACCCACCACCGGCCTCCACTTCGACGACGTGCGCCGCCTGCTCGAAGTGCTCCACCGGCTCACCGACCTCGGCAACACCGTCATCATCATCGAGCATAACCTCGACATCATCCGCAACGCCGACTACCTCCTCGACATGGGTCCCGAAGGAGGCGAGGGCGGCGGCCGCATCGTCGCCCACGGCACGCCCGAGCAGGTCGCCACCGTCCGCGACTCGCACACCGGCCAGTTCCTCGCCCGCTACTACTCCTCCCATCTCGAGCATCCCGAGTCGCATAATGGCTCAGGCCCCGTCAGCTACGCCGGCCCACAACCGGCAGAGATCGCCGCTGCCCCGGACAAAAAGAAAACGCCCCGAGGCAAATTTGTCGCGCCCGAAAAGAAGACTGGCGTCGCCAAAGCCGGGGCCGCCAAACCCGCCGAACGCACTACGAAGGCAACCGCTGCGAAATCAACCAGATCCGCATCCCGCAAAAAAGCCACACCTGCGGCAGAAATTAAGCAAAAATCAGATGCCGCACCCCGCAGCAAAAAAGCATGAGCGACCACACCTCCAACCCGCCCGCAGCCTGCATCTCCGTTCCGTCCCATTCTGTTTGTCATTCCCGAAGGGAATCTGCGCTTCCATTCCGCAGCCCTTTTGCATTCCCATTCCGTCGCAACCTCGCATTTCCATTCCGCAGCCCTTTTGCATTTCCATTCCGTCGCAACCTCGCATTTCCATTCCGCAGCCCTTTTGCATTTCCATTCCGTCGCGACCTTGCATTTCCATTCCGTAGCCCTTTTGCATTTCCATTCCGCAGCGAAGCGGAGGAATCTGCTTCTCGCTCGTGCTCCCGCAAATCCTCCCATTCCACCGAGGGCCAAAGGCCCGATTTATACCAGCCTGGGGTGAAGCCCCAGGTTTGCGGCCCAATCGAGCGCCAGAGGGCTGAAGGCCCGATTGATCACTCTAGGGAAAGCCTCATCACCGCCTACGCAGCCGATGAACCCGGCGCTGCCACCCACCCCTTCCCGCCCGTCACCGGCGCGGAAGACCAGACCGCGCTGCTCATTCCGCAAGGACCCATGCCAACGCCCGACGACTACACCCCGCGCCGCATCCCGCACATGGGCCATGCGCTCGCGTTCGTCGTCAACACCGGCGTCATTCTTGTGCTGACGCAGGCCGTCTTCCTCGCGCTCGCCCCGCCTGTGCGCAATCCGCACACCGGCGCGCACATGATTCCCACCACGCTCGACCCGAAGCTGCTGCTGGCCTCGATGGCCATCGCCTACCTCGTTACGCTGATCGAAGCATGGACCTTCTTCCCATTGCTCTGGCACAAAACCTTCGCCGAAGGCATCCGCTGGGACTTTGCCACGGCGCGCCGCAACGCCTACCGGCTCATCCCGCTGGGCCTCGTGCTCGGCTGGACGGTCCAGGCCATCTCCTCACTCATCCCCATGCCCAAGACCATCCCGATGGACCGCTTCTTCCACACCGCCTCGGACGTCTGGCTGGTTACGGCCTTCGGCACACTGCTCGCTCCACTGTTCGAGGAGATCTGCTTCCGCGGCTTCCTTCTGCCTGCCTTCGCCATCGCCTACGACTGGCTCGCGCTGCCCAAAAAACCCTACGCGCATGAGATCTGGCGAACCACCGTCACCTTCAGCCGCGCAGGCTTCATCTTCTCCGGCATCCTCACGAGCATCTTCTTCGCCATGGTCCACGCCGAACAGCTCGACCGCGCCTGGGTCGCGCTCTTCGTACTCTTCTGCGTCTCGCTGGTGCTGACGTGGGTGCGCATCCGCACCCGCTCCGTCGCCTGCTCCACGCTGGTCCACGCCTGCTACAACCTCTCCGTCTTCATCTCTTTGTTTATCGCCACCGGCGGCTACCGCCACCTCGAACGCATGACGCGCTAAGCCGATCACCTCTCCACTCCATTCCCCAGCATTTTTTGTATTTCCATTCCGCGGCCCTTTGTATTTCCATTCCGCAGCCCTTTTGTATTTCCATTCCGTAGCCCTTTGTATTTCCATTCCGTAGCGCAGCGGAGGAATCTGCTTTTGGCCTTATTTACAAGCACGGCTTCAGCCGTGCCGTAAACACGACAAAATCAAAAGGGCTTTAGTCCCTGAGGTACGGTTTCTACTGGTGTAGCCACCTTTAGAGCAAATTGCGTATCGCTGTGCAGTAGCCTTCCAAGGGCCAAAGGCCCGACAACATACCAGCCTTGGCCGGAGGCCCAGGTTCATGATGGCAGAACATGAAAGGGCTGAAGGCCCGACACATATTTCTCGCTGCATACCATCGAGAAACCTGCTTTAGGCATCCTCTTAAAAGAACACCTTCTGCATATCTCCGCTCGGGTCGCTTTCCGCAAGCCCATATATCGCTCCTCCATGTGTGCGTTGGCGATTTGGCGCTCATTGAAGAATCATCAGAGATTGCGAGACTGATTCCTGTTTCGGGGGGACAGATCGTGATCTATCTCTCCGACCGTTGAGGTCTACGGAATCCCAATTCACCTACTGCGAGGGACCGGGCCACTCTCATTGGGGCTTTGAATAGAACGAAAGGCGGGGAACCTGATCGAGCTACTTCGCGGGCATTGGTGGAGTGCACGCTCCGACGAGGTTGATTCCTCTGCTAGTCAGACGAATTTTGGGAATTACTTTGTCATCGACCGCTACAGTGAACCACTTGATCAAGAATGAGCCTTCAAGAGCGTCCAGGCATGCATGAAAGTTGTCTGCCGTTCTTGGCCTTGCGTCCACTAAATTTCTATACGTTGAACGCAAATCTGGCACATACCACTCTATCGTGAGGCTATAAGGGCGCTCCTTTTGACGAAGGGCGTCCTTGTAGAGCCAATTCAACAACACTCCTTCATCAGGTGCCATCTGCCGGAGTAGGGCGATATAACTTGGTCGAACACCATCTGACCAATTTGGAGAAGATGCATTTGCAAGCAATGCAGCCCACATGGTGTGCAAGTCTTCGTTCTCCTCGAACGACGCCCCTTCGAGGAGCGGAAATAACAGCTTGGACGGGACCTCATTAGGAGTAAATCCGGCGCCCTCCGTCATATTCGCTGCCTTCTGTACACAGGAGAGCTGCCGCCTATAGCGATAAAGTCGAACCTGATCGCGCATCATCTCGGCAAATTCATCTGCGGCCGGGCCGAGCATTCGCTTGGCGATGGCGGTGAAAGGAACGGATGCGCCAAGGGCTACGGCTCCCTTCGCAATCACTGGCGCGGTTCTGACAAGATCATCAGGGTTCATTAGAGGTGATATCCGCTTCCATCGTAGCTCATGAGTCCGCATAGGCTGATAGCACACCGGAAGGGTTGATCTCTCTATTGTTGACTTCAGGCCAATGCGCTCATCATAAGCAAGGAGCATTCGAGCTCAGCACGAACCAAAGTCCCGGCCTAAAATTTCGACCGAAGACGATTTTTGCCGCCGTAGCGGAGAAACCCGATTCTCCACCACCAAACCATCTACAAGAGCACGGCTTCAGCCTGCGAAGGACGCCACAAAAATCTGTCAAGCCTCCAAATCAGCTAACCCGCCATGCATCAGCTACTTCCACTTGGCGGTTGAGTTTCCCCCACCTGCTATCATAGAAATAGAGCCAAAACTTCAAGCTCCGGCACAGCCGGAGCTTTGTACTTAACCCATTATTTATCAATACTATAGAATTAAGCGTAATAAAATGAATACTTTGCGAATCAAGTCCAGACCTAAGTCCTTTGTTCAAAGGACTTTGCACAAAAAGTATGGGGGAGGGGTACTCCACAGGCAGACCATCTACAATCGAACTCGACCCATGACATCCCAGCGAGAAACCCTCCTCAACCTGATCGCCACCTACTCCTTCAAGCTCGGCGACTTCACCCTCGCCAGCGGCCAGAAGTCCGACTACTACATCGACTGCCGCACCACCACACTCCACGCTGAGGGAGGACGCCTCTCGGGCCTCGTCTTCTACGAGCTCATCCGCGAGCGCTTTCCCCAGGCCGAGGCCGTCGGCGGTCTGACGATGGGGGCCGACCCGCTCGTCTCGAACACCGCCAGCGCCAGCGCGTGGTATGCACTTCAGCAAGGACAAGACCCGGCCAATCCGGCGACAAAGCTCCTGCAAGGCTTCCTCGTCCGCAAATCCGAGAAGACCCACGGCACCGGCCGCAAGATCGAAGGCTTCCTCAAGCCCGGCGCGCAGGTCGTCATCGTCGATGACGTCTGCACCACCGGCGGCTCGACCATCACGGCCATTGAAGCCGCGCGCGAGTCAGGCATGAACGTCATTGGCATCCTCTGCCTCGTGGACCGCGAGCAGGGCGGCCGCGCCAACATCGAAGCCGCCGCCAAAGGAGCGCCCTTCATCAGCGTCTTCACCGCCAGCGACGTTCGCGCCGCGCACCTCGCTCTCAAGGACATCCGCTGACGAAGCTCCGTTCCACTTTGGGAATCGCACCGCGCAAAAATCGTCGCAGACACTTTCACCCAACGCTGAGCCGCCGATAGCGTGGACTGAGAGGTCGCGCATGTTCGGAGGAAGACTCAGCAAGTTCAGCACGAAAAATTGCCCCCTTTGCAACTCTTCGCAGCTCCGCCGTTCGCACCGCCGCACCTTCGAGCGTCTCCTGCTTCCCTTCACCGTCGCCTGTCGTTGCAACGAGTGCGGACATCGCTTCTACACAACCGCCCGCAGCACCCAGCAGTCCAGTTCATCGCCGTTCGCCATGCATAGTGAACGCCAGTCGCTGAATCTTCGATAAACTAAAAGGGACATGATCCCCACCCTCGAATGGCTCCCTACCGGCGTTAATTTCCTCGACCAGACCAGGCTCCCGCTGGAGGAGACCTACGTCCTCGCCACCGACTACCAGCAGGTAGCCACCGTCATCCGCGACATGATCGTGCGCGGCGCGCCGGCCATTGGAGTCTCCGCCGCGATGGGTGTCGCGCTCGGCATCAGCCAGAGCAAGGCCTCCGACCTCGCCGCTCTCAACGCCGAAGTCGCCACCATCTCGGACACGCTCGCCGCCACGCGCCCCACCGCCGTCAACCTCTTCTGGGCCATCGAGCGCATGAGGCAGCGTTACAACGCGCTCGCCGCCGCCAACACGCCCATCCCCAAGATCAAGGCCGCCCTCATCGCCGAAGCCCGTCAGATGTACGACGAAGACATCGCCGCCTGCAAGGCCATGGGCGCACACGGCGCCGAGCTTCTTCCGCAGACCGGCACCGTCCTGACCCACTGCAACGCGGGCGCGCTCGCCACCTGCGGCTACGGCACGGCACTCGGAGTCATCCGCGCCGCCGTCGAACGCGGCCACACCATCGACGTCTTCGCCGACGAGACCCGCCCCTACCTGCAGGGCGCGCGCCTCACCGCGTGGGAGCTGCTGCACGACAATATCCCCACCACAGTCCTCTGCGACAACATGGCCGGCTCGCTCATGCGTCAGGGCAAAATTCAGGCCGTCATCGTCGGGGCCGACCGCATCGCCGCCAACGGCGACACCGCCAACAAGATAGGCACCTATTCGGTCGCCGTGCTGGCCAAAGAACACAGCATCCCGTTCTACGTCGCCGCGCCGCTCTCGACTATCGACCCCGCCACCGCGCACGGCGACCAGATTCCCATCGAACAGCGCGCCGCCACCGAGGTCACGCACTCGAACGGCCGCCAGATGACGCCCAACGGCGCGGCCATCCAGAACCCGGCCTTCGACGTCACCCCAGCCAAATACATCACGGCCATCATCACTGAGCGCGGCGTCCTGCGCGCGCCTTATGGCGAGTCCATCGCAGCGATGGTCAAGCAAGCCGCCGGCGAGCCTGAACTCGCGACCATCTAAACTCCCAGTATCCCGTGAGTAATCCTCAGCCATTCCGTCGGCGCTGCACGGAAGAGATGCAGCGCAGTGATCTGCGAAACGATCAATAGCGGCAGGACATAAAGATAGACCTGATGGATGCGCCTGTTCACGATCAGGTCGCGCGCCACGCCGAGGACAATCAGGAAATCGACGCACACATAGGCCCACCCCAACATCGGCAGGCCTATACCCGGAAATCTTGCGAAGGCCGCCGAAGTCAATACACAGGTGGCGATCAGGATCAGGCGCCGGTGGAACTCCGGCTTCCTGCGCCAAAGAATCGCCAATGCAAAACAAACGACGAAGCAGGCCATATCGTTAAACTGAATAGCGAGAAACGGCGCTGCAGCTTGCTCATGAAAGTGAGCAATAATAAACCGGTCCATCACGATGGCCGTTGAGATGCCAAGGACTGGGATAACAACACCAAGTGCCACGCCGAACCAGCCCAGCGTGCGATGCACACTGACCTGATGCACCCGCACCAGCGCGGACTGCCCGATGAAGAACACCACCCAACCGGAAAACACGATCCCGTGCAGATACAGTATCCACGGACGAACCGGCACGGCATGGATGAGGTCCTGATCGATCGTATGGCTGAAGCCATAGACCACAACCGCTGCGATCAGCAGCGACATGAAAAAGTAGAAATACATGCCCAACAGGCCGCGAAGCCTGTTCATCGCGGAAACTTCAATGGTGCGTGTCGTGCTGCCCATAATGGCAGGAATAGTAGCATTCCGCTCGCAAATTTCCACCACGCATAATTTTGCACGTGAGCAGCCTGCCGCAACCGGCCCTGCTGGCAGGATTGCACCACAACACTTTGTAGTTCCCGGTGTTCAACTACACTAGTTCATCCGAGAGATCCCGGGGAGAGATCATGCCGCGTTCGTTGCAACCCTGGCACACCCTTGCCGTCTTCGCCTGCATCGCCGCTACAGCCGCGCAGGCCCAGCCTCCGGCCCAGAGCAAATCGTCCCAGCAGCCCGCGCTGTCCGGCATTACACTCCACGCTCAGGCGCGGCTTGTCGTACTCGATGTCGTCGTCACAGACACCCACCAGAATCCTGTCCACAACCTGACCGCCGCCAACTTCACGGTACTCGAAAAGAACGCCCCACAACGCATCGTCAGCTTCGAGGAACACAGCGCCATCTCTCCAGCCGAAGCGGCCAAGGCAGCTCCCACGCCCACGCTGCCTCCGGGCATCTTCACCAACTACTCGCCTGTTCCGCCCGGCAGCGCAGTCAACGTCCTGCTGCTCGACGCGCTCAACACGCCCATGCGCGACCAGGCTTACGTGCGCGACCAGCTCAAGCAATATCTTAACCATGCACAACCCGACGTGCGTGTTGCCATCTTCGGCCTCACCACACGGCTCGACCTGCTACAGGGGTTCACTTCAGACCCTGAGTTGCTCAAGTCCTTCGTCAACAAAAAGCTCCCCAAGGCCTCCCCGCTGCTCGACGACCAGGCCGGAGGCGGCGGTCAGCCTGAGTCGCTCTCCGACACGCTCAGCAATTTCGGCGATCCCAACATGGAGACCCTGATCTCCAACATGCAGCAGTTCGAGGCCGAGCAGCAGACCTTCAAAATCCAGCTACGCACCCGCTATACGCTCGACGCCATGAACCAGCTCGCGCGCTATCTCTCCGGCATTCCCGGACGCAAAAACCTCATCTGGTTCTCCGGCTCCTTCCCGCTCAACATCATGCCCGATGGCGACCTCGCCGATCCCTTCGCCGCAGCTGCAAGCTCCGAGGATGAGTTCCGCGAGACGGCAAACCTGCTCACGCTCAGTCAGGTGGCCGTCTATCCCGTGGACGCGCGCGGCCTGATGGTTTCGCCCGTCTTCAGCGCAGCAAACTCGGGAAGCAAATATGCGCGCAATCCCACAGCCTTCAGCAAAGACCAGTCGAAATTTCTCCAGCAGACCGCCGAAGAGCACATGACCATGGACCAGATGGCCGAGGCCACCGGAGGCCACGCCTTCTACAACACCAACGGCCTCAGTCAGGCTGTAGCCAAGGCAATCGACTCCGGCTCGAACTACTACACCATCACCTACTCGCCCACCAACACCAAATGGGACGGACGATTTCGCAAGATCGACATCCGTTTGAACCAGCCAGGCTACACGCTCGCCTATCGCCGCGGCTACTATGCCGTGGCGCCCGGCGACGGGCCGCAAAAAGAAGACGTCGCCGCCACGCTCGCATCCAACGCCCCTTTCACCTACGATCCCATGCGGGCAGCCATGATGCACGGCGGCCCCGATCCCACCGAAATTATCTTCAAGGCGCGCGTGCTGCCCTTGAGCGGTCAGACCGAGACTCAGCCCGCGCCCGGCAACGCGCTGAACCCGCGCATCCAGACCAAGGGCCCCTACCGGCGCTACGCCGTCGACATCGCCGCTGACCCGCGCGCGCTTCTTGCGCCCTCCGCAGGCAGTTACAGCGGAACAATCCAGTTCCTCACCTACGTCTACGACCGCGATGGAAACATCGTCAATATGGTGGACAACAAAATACGCGCCGACCTGACTCCTGCTGCCTTTGAAGCGTCGCTGCACACGGGCCTGCACTGGCGGCAGGAGATCAGCATTCCGACAAAAGGCAGCTACTTTCTCCGCATCGGCATCCACGACCTTACAGGGAACCGCGTGGGCGCCATCGAGGTGCCTGTTGTCGCGGTCAGAAATCTGCCCCCTCTCTCGGCGTCCACCGACCCGGCGCCAGCAGGACACTAGCACTTGCCTCTATTCTTATACAGAGGCCGCCTGCAACGCCGGCCCGGCAAGACGCTATCGTGAGACCTGATCTCTTCAATCCGCGTGCGCACTCGCTTGTGCGCGGCAATCTGCTCGTTCTCGCCAGCCTGGCAGCGGCGTTCTGGCTCTCGCACTTTCCCAGCGACCGGCCCAGTGCGCTCCTCGTGCTGCCGCTGCTCATCGCAATGGTAGGCACGGCCGATACCATGCGCTGCATGAAGAAGACCTGGAGCCTCTACCACGGCGGCGTATTGCTGCTCATCTATATGGATCTCATGTCCACGTTCATCATTCTCTTCTTCTTTCTCTATCCCTACCTGCCCTGGTTCGCCCCCACCCGTTAGCAGCCCACGTCGCGCTGGAACCGCCAGGAAATCTTCCGGGACCTGATCAACCCCTCCTTAGGTGTTTCACACAAATCCCATTCATCTTTCCCGCTGTTTGCGTACAGTCACCCGTCCGTAGGGTATACTCGCGCACGATGGAACGGCAGGGCATCTGGTTCCTTCGTCTTTCAAAACTACTTCAGGGAGATGTGCTCCATGCTTAAAGGATTCCGTGATTTCGTACTACGCGGCAATGTGATGGACCTGGCTGTCGCCGTCATCATCGGCGCGGCGTTTTCTGACATAACCAAGTCCCTCGTCGGGGACATCATCAGTCCGCTGATTGCCGCCATCGTTGGCAAGCCGGACTTCTCCAACTTCGTCTTCCACGTCAATGGCGGAGTCGTCAAATACGGCAGCTTCATCAACGCCTGCATCAGCTTCCTCATCCTTGCCGCAGTCATCTACTTCTTCCTCGTACTGCCCACGCAGAAGCTGCTTCAGCGCATCAACGGCCCGGAGGCAACCACCACCAAAGCCTGCCCGCAATGCCTCACCGACATCCCCCTGGCCGCCACCCGCTGCAAGGCCTGCGGCGAGCCTGCCTGATCTTCCATCGCACGCGAGAAACCCCGGCGGGCCGCATCTCGCCGGGGTTCAGTTCGACTCTGCCCAACCCCACGCGCCTGTGCCGCTGTTCAGCTTTACGATACCCTTGTGTCTTCCATCACCACCGCACCACAACGAGGCCGCCCGTTGCGCTATCTCCACACGCTTGCCTGCCTGCTCGCCTTCTCTGCACCCGCACTCGCTCAATCGCCCGCACAGCAGGTCTTCGGCTATCGCACCTTTACCCAACAGGCCAAATGGGACACGACTTTTCTCGCCGTTCCCGACGCCGCGCTCGCAGGCGAGCATCTGAAAATCCTCACCGCCGAGCCACACTGGGCCTCTTCGCCCGAGGACTACAAGACAGCTCTCTACGTCGCGGACAAATTCAAAGCAGCCGGGCTCGACACGCAGATCGTCCCCTACGACGTGCTGCTCAACAAGCCCATCAAAATCTCCATCGAAGCCTTCGACGCCAATGGCGACAAGCTCATGTCCGGCCCCACACCCGAGCACGTCGATCCCAAAAAGTACGGCGGCGACCCCTATCAGGACGACCCTCGCGTCCTGCCCGCCTTCAACGGCTCGTCTCCCTCCGGCGACGTGACCGCGCCCGTCGTCTACGCCAACTACGGCGAGCTGGCCGACTTCAAGCAGCTTGAAAAACTCGGCGTCAGCGTCAAAGGCAAGATCGTCCTCGTCCGCTACGGCGCAAACTTTCGCGGCGTCAAGGTCTACATCGCGCAGCAATACGGAGCCGTCGGTGTCCTCATCTACTCCGACCCCGCCGACGACGGCTACTTCCGCGGCGACATCTACCCCAAAGGCCCCTGGCGGCCAGCCACCGGCGTGCAGCGCGGCTCCGTGCAGTTTCTTCCCATCTACCCCGGCGATCCCGGAACCCCCGGCATTGCCTCCACGCCCGACCTGCCCGACGCCAAACGCATCCCCGCCGACAAGCTCCAGAAGGACTGGCCCTCCATCCCGTCCAATCCACTCTCGTATCACGATGCCGCGCCTATCCTCAAAGCCCTCGGCGGGCCCGAGTCTCCGCGCGCATGGCAGGGTGCGCTTCCCTTCACCTATCACCTCGGCGTAGCCAGCGGCCCGGGCGTCGTCACCGTCCACATGCATCTCGAACAGGACACCCGCCTGCGCACCATCTGGGACGTCATCGGCACCATCGACGGCACCGACCCCGCGCAGAAAGAGGACTGGGTCATCGCCGGCAACCACCGCGACGCCTGGGTCTACGGCGCGGTCGATCCCAACTCCGGCACCGCCGCCATGCTCGAGACCGTCCACGGCCTCGGTGCGCTGCTCAAGCAAGGCTGGCGACCCAGGCGCCGCATCGTCATCGCCTCGTGGGACGCCGAGGAAGAAGGCCTCATCGGCTCAACCGAGTGGTGCGAGCAGCACGCCAATCATCTCGCCCACGCCGTCGCCTACTTCAACACGGACGTCGGCGTCGCCGGCCCCAACTTCAACGCCGACGCCGTTCCCTCGCTCAAGCCCTTCCTCCGCGAGATCACCCAGCGCGTCCCCAGCCCCAAAGGGGGCACCGTCTACAGCGAGTGGAAAGCCGCCCAGCAGGCCGAGCGCACCGCAGGCACGCACGTGCAGATGCATCCTGCCGGCGGGGCTGACGTTCACATCGGCAACCTCGGCTCCGGCTCCGATTACACGCCGTTCCTCCAGCATCTCGGCGTGCCTTCCACCGACATCGGCTCCAGCGGCCCCTACGGTGTCTATCACTCCGTCTTCGACAACTACAACTGGTTCACCAAATTCGCCGACCCCACCTTCGTCTACGAGCAGCAGCAGGCCCGCGTCTTCGGCCTCGAAGTCCTGCACATGGCCGACGCCGACGTGCTGCCCTACGACTACCAAAGCTACGGCTCCGACATCGTCGGCTACGTCAAGGCCGCGCGAAAACGTGCCACCGCACTCAACCTCTCACTCGACTTCACCGCCGCCAGCGCCGCCGCCGAGCGGTTCGCCAACGCAGGTGAAGACATCCACCACCTTCAGGAAAATCCACCCGCCAACACCGCCGCGCTCAACCATGCCCTACGCGCCGCCGAAGAAGCCCTGCTCAATCCCGCAGGCCTGCCCAAACGTCCCTGGTACAAACACACCATCTACGCGCCCGGCGAATATACCGGCTACGCCGCCGTCGTCATTCCCGGCGTCAACGAAGCCATCGAAGCCAAGGATCCCGCTACCGCACAGGCCCAACTCACCGCCCTCGCCGCTGCGCTCAACCGCTCCGCCGCCATCCTCGAAGCGGCCGCAAAATAATCCCCACACACCCTCACCAGCCATACAACTTTAGCCACATTTTTACCGGCTGAAGTGGGATACTCACCCCCTCAAAACAGCATCATCATTCTCCATGAGACGGCGAAGCCGCCCCAAGGAGCCTTTCCCCATGATCCACGACCTGGTTCTTGCTCTTGTCTTTCTCATTATGATCATTGCCCCTGCACTACTTGCCATGCGCGCGGACCGGGAGGAAAACGATATTCTCTAAAAAACCGACAGCCACCCTTGGGCCCTACAGGGTGCGTTGCAGCCAGCCCACCCCTACCTTCGTTCTTCAGAGAGTCGCGGGCATGGCCTTCAACTTCAGCGCGGTCCGCCTCGACTGCTTCGAGCGCCCCGCCGCCGAGCAAGCCCCAAAAGACGCCCATCGCCGTTCACAGCGTTTCCGGCGCAACCCGCCCGCTGCCGCAACAGCCTCGGGTCAAAAACAAAAATCTGTCCGATGAACAAAGGCCGCACTCCCAACCAGGATGCGGCCTTTGTCAGTTTAGCTGTTAGCTCTTAGCCGCCAGCCTTTAGCTAAAAGCCAGAAGCTGGCGGCTAGAGCAAATTGCGTATCGCTGTGCAGTAGCCTTCCAAGGGCCAAAGGCCCGACAACATAGCAGCCTGGACCAGAGGCCCAGGTTCATGATGGCAGAACATGAAAGGGCCGAAAGCCCGACACATCATTCTCGCTGCATACCATCGAGAAATCTGCTTTAAAAGCTGCCTTTCCCTACCCCCGCAGCGCCATCTGCTCCGTCACAATCTGCGTCAGATCGGCCTTCTTCAACCCATGTTCCTTCGCATTGAACTCGTCCACCTTGCTCGACCAGTTCATGCTGCAAAACTTCGGCCCGCACATCGAGCAGAACGCCGCTTCCTTGTAGTAGTCATCCGGCAGCGTCTCATCGTGCATCCCGCGCGCCGTGTCCGGGTCCAGCGACAACGCAAACTGTTTGTCCCAGTCGAACGTGTAGCGCGCATAGCTGATCGCGTCATCGCGGTCGCGCGCTCCGGGCCTGTGCCGAGCAATGTCCGCCGCGTGCGCGGCAATCTTGTACGCGATGATGCCGTCCTTCACGTCCTTCTCATTCGGCAGTCCCAGGTGCTCCTTCGGAGTCACGTAGCACAGCATCGCCGCGCCATGCCATCCAATCATCGCCGCGCCAATCGCCGACGTAATGTGGTCGTAGCCCGGAGCGATGTCCGTCACCAGCGGCCCCAGCACGTAGAACGGAGCGCCGTCGCACATCTCCACTTCCTTGTCCACCTGCTCCTTGATCTTGTCCATCGGGATGTGCCCCGGCCCTTCAATCATCACCTGCACATCCGACTTCCACGCCACGCGCGTCAGCTCGCCCAGCGTCTTCAGCTCGGCAAACTGCGCCTCGTCCGAAGCATCGGCCACGCAGCCCGGTCGCAGACCGTCGCCCAGCGAATAGCTCACGTCGTACTTCGCCATCACCTTCGTGATGCGATCAAAATTCTCGTACAGAAAATTCTGCTTATGATGCCCCGTCATCCACTGCGCCATAATCGCGCCGCCCCGGCTCACGATTCCGGTGATGCGCTTCGCCACCAGAGGCACATATTGAATCAGCACACCCGCGTGAATCGTGAAGTAGTCCACTCCCTGCTGCGCCTGCTCCTCAATCACTTCGAGATACAGGTCGATGTTCAGGTCTTCGACCTTCTTGACCCGCGAGAGCGCCTCATACAACGGCACCGTCCCAATCGGCACCGGCGAGTGCCGCAGAATCTGCTCGCGAATCATCGGAATGTCGCCGCCGGTTGAAAGATCCATCACGGTATCCGCGCCGAAGTGAACAGCGGTGTGCAGCTTGCGCAACTCCTCATCCACATTCGACACAATCGCCGAGTTGCCGATGTTCGCGTTGATCTTGCACAGCGACGCCACCCCAATCGCCATCGGCTCCAGCTCTACGTGGTTGATATTCGCAGGGATAATCATCGTCCCCTTCGCAATCTCGCTGCGCACCAGCTCCGCCGAAATCTTCTCGCGCTGCGCAACGAACGCCATCTCTTCGGTAATCAACCCCTTGCGCGCAAAGTGCATCTGCGACATGTTCCAGTCGCCGGTCCGCTCGGCCTCGGCCTTGCGCTTGACGATCCACTCCGCCCGCCCCGCCGGGACCTTGTAACCATTGCCGTTCGCTGCCCCACCCTGCACACTGTGTCCACTGCTGCTCATCGCTTTTTCCTCGCTCCTAAGGAGACTCCGCTTCAAGTCTCAGCTTTGAAAGGGCGTGGCTTCAGCCACGCCGCAAACAGCGCCTGTTCAACGGGCTTTAGCCCCTGAGGGAATCTTCTGAAGCTTCGTCAGAACTTCCCGAACGGTGCCGTTATCGAGTTAGTATACGCCGCTTCAACCGCGAATCCGATCACCGCACAAAACGCCAATGCACTGTCAAAATCCCGCACAAGCTCGTAAACTATCCACACGAAGCCATGCCCAGCCCAGCCCAGAAAAGCCCCGTCAAGATCCTCGTCGCCGCGGCCATCATCATCGCCACGGTCAGTTGGCTGGCCGTCTCCGGCGCGCGCGACAGCAAGAGCTACTACGTCACCATCAGCGAGCTGCAGGGCATGGGCAACAAGGCCTACACGCGCCATCTGCGCGTCGCCGGAAACGTCGCCCCCGGCAGCATCCATCGTTCCGGCACCTACGTGGACTTCGACCTCATCGAGCAGGGCCGCAAACTCGCCGTCAGCTATAAAGGCATCGAGCCGCCGCCCGACACCTTCAAGGACGACGCGCAGGCGCTCGCCGTCGGCACCTACGGACACGACGGCGTCTTCCACGCCACGCAACTCCAGGCCAAGTGCGCCTCGAAATACGCCCCCGCCGCGCCGAAGGCCACAGGCACTGCGTCAGCAACCAACACCGCCGCGGTCGTGCCCTCCACCCGCTAGCTTCAGCGAACATCCAATTCGGTCTTGGCTTTGAAAGGGCATGGCTTCAGCCACGCCGCAAGTGATACATATGAAACTGGGCTTTAGCCCCTGAGGGAATGTTCCGAGATTCAATGCCTTCCTTAGAATTTCATTTGCCAAGGGCCGACAGCCCGCTCTATACCAGCCTGTGGCGTAGCCCCATGTATCGAATGCAACCCGAACCAGAAGGGCTGAAGGCCCGTCCTATACTTGCCCAGAGGATGACGAATCCATCCACAACCCGCACGGAAACCACCTCCGCAGCAAATTTAAACTCTGTCTCCAAACTCTACGGCAGCTTCGCCGCGCTCCGTAATGTCTCCACCAACATCCCCGCAGGCACCGTCACGGTCATCCTCGGCGAAAACGGCGCGGGCAAATCCACGCTGCTCCGCGTGGTCGCCGGACTCATCACACCCACGCGCGGCACGGCCACCGTCTTCGGCGAACCGCCGCACAGCCAGCGCAGCCGCATCGCCTACATGAGTCACGCCACGATGCTCTACGACGAGCTGACCGCGATGGAGAACCTCACCTACTTCGCCTCCCTGCACCGCGAAGGAAGCTGCGCCTGCGTCGGCAGCCCCGAGATGGCCCTGCGCGCCGTCGGCCTCGACCCCACGCTCAGCCGTCCCGTCGGCCAATACTCGCAAGGCATGCGCCAGCGCGCCTCGCTCGCCCGCGTGCTCCAGACCGACCCCGAACTCCTCCTGCTCGACGAGCCCTTCTCGAACCTCGACGTCTCGAGCGCCAACCACATGGTCGAGCTGCTCGACGACTTCCGCACCTGGCCCGTACACAACGGAGGCAGCCGCACCATCGTCCTCACCACCCACCAGGCCCACTTCGCCGAGCCGCTCGCCGACACCACCCTCACCATGCGCGCCGGTCAGATTATCGAGACGAAATCCAAATGAAAGCCCTGGCACCCGCAAAGACCAACGCCGCCCGCCTGCTCGACAGCCTCGGCATCGCCTACGAACTGCGCCCCTACGAAGTCGATCCCAACGACCTCACCGCCATCTCCGTCGCGCGAAAAATCAACCTTCCCGCCGAGCAGGTCTTCAAAACCCTCCTTGCGCAAACCAACACAGGCGACCACGTCTTCGCCGTCATCCCCGGCGACGCCGAACTCGACCTCAAGAAACTCGCCCACGCAGCCGGAGCAAAAAAAGCCGAACTCGCCTCGCTCAAACAAGTCGAGCCCCTCACCGGCTACATTCGCGGCGGAGTCACCGTCATGGCCGCGCGCAAGCCCTTCCCCGCCTTCGCCGACGAGACCATCGAACTCCACGACATCATCTCCATCTCCGCCGGCCAGCGCGGCCTGCAGCTCATCCTCACGCCCGCCGACTATCTCCGCGCCACCGCCGCCACGCTCGCCGACCTCACTCAAGCCGGAGCGCAGCCGCCCGCATGAGCTACCTCCGTCATCTCCTCACCCATCTCCGCAAAGACCTCCGTCTCGAATGGCGCTCGCGCGACTCCATCAACGGAATGCTCTTCTTTGCGCTGCTGGTCGTCGTCGTCTTCGGCCTCGCCTTCGACCCCACCGGCTACCCCGCCACCACGCGCCAGGTCACGGGAGCCATCCTCTGGGTCGCGCTTCTCTTCGCGTCGATCACAGCACTCAATCAATCGTGGACGCGCGAACTCCGCAACCAGGTCCTCGAAGCCCAGCGCATGACACCCGCGCCCGCATCCACCCTCTTCCTCGGCAAGGCCATCGCCAACATGCTCTTCGTCCTTGTCGTCGAAGCCGTCATGGCCCCCATCTTCGTCGTATTCTTCAACCTGCACCCGCTCGGCAACGCATGGCTGCTCGCGCTTATCATGCCGCTCGGCACCTGGGCGCTGGTCGTCAACGGGACCTTCTTCGCCGCGCTCGGCCTGCGCGCCCGCAACCGCGAACTCCTGCTCCCGCTGCTGCTTCTCCCCATCACGCTGCCCGCGCTGCTCGCAATGGTGCAATCCACCACCGGCGTCCTCGCCGCCGACCTCGACCCCATCCAAATCAACACCTGGATCAAACAACTCATCGCCTACGACATCATCTTCACCACCGCCTGCATCCTGCTCTTCGAAACCGTCCTCAACGCCGAGTAGCGATGCATCGCATGGTTTTATAGCTGCCTTCCTGGAGGTATAAACCCGATGACCTCCTCATCCCCAGGGCAGCCCCACTTTTGTTGTCATTCCCGAAGGGAATCTGCGTTTCGCATCGGCCCGCGCCGGGCTACACCTATATGGAAAAGGCTCGAAGCGGTTCACGCTTTGGCGAATGCCCCAATCATGCGATAAAGCTGCATGAATGGTGCACGCAGAGCATGAGAGCCATTTGGTGCACAGGCCACACCGCCGCCACGCTTGCGTGAATTGCAACAGCTCACGACGCCTGGAGGCCGGCGATGAGCTGTTTGGCGGTCAACACCTCGCCGAAGGTGCTACGCATATTGGCGACCGCGGCCAGATGCTCTTGAACAGTGCGCGCTGCCGTGGCGTCCTCAATGAAGATCGTGCGGTAGTTCATCTGCATCGCGTCACGCGCGGTAGACTCGCAACAGACGTTCGTGAGAGTGCCAGTGATGATCAGTGTGTTCACCCCCCGCCTCTCGAGGAGTTCATGGAGACCAGAGGCCCCGGGGATGAACGCGCTGAAGCGTGACTTCTCGACCTTCAAATCTGCGGGCGTCACGGCCAGTTTGGGCCAAAGCTCGTGGTAATGGCTGCCGCGCCGCAGGAACTGCTCCTGTTGCCCCCGGCTGCTCTCCGGCATCCGGGCGAACCAGTTGGACCAGGTCTGCACGTCGCGCGGCCCGAGGGTAAACTGCACGAAAATGTTCGTCGCCCCGCTCTGCCGAACGGCGGCGCTGATGGTGTTGACTGTAGGTATGATGTCTCGCGCCGCTGGAACTTCGACAGGGGCCCCCTTCTCCATGAATCCGTTCTGCAGGTCGATGCACAGATGGGCCGTGCGGCGAAGGTCGATCGGACGAGCCAACCGTGCGCTCGTCGTAGCACCCACTTCGCCCGCGCCTGCGGTTCGACTCGCTGCCGTTACGGCGGTTGCGATCCCTGAGTACAGCAATGTGCGGCGATTCATTGTCTTCCTCCCGTCCATCCCAACGCATGTCCCGCCATCGAGTCGGAGTCAGCATTCTGCCCGCTCCTGCTGAGAGTTGATCGGGCATGGCGACTGCATACGGCAGACGCGCCATTATATAGAGCAAATGGCGGGTGGCATATAGAGCAAATGGCGGGTGGCCCGTGCACCACAAATAACTCTCATACTCAGGGTGCACCGTTCATGCAGTTTTATCGCGATGGGTGGGAAAGCACAAAGCCCAACCAGCCAGCCCTTTTGTATTTCCATTCCGCACCCTGAGCGAAGCCGAAAGGAGAGGAACCGTCTTTATACTCACCCGCTCTCTTCGCGGTAAAATAGAGCCATCGTGTCGCGTCCATCCATCCTCCGCACCGCAGCCTGGCCCTGGTTCCTCGCCTCGCTCGCCGTGCTTGTCTACGCCTTCCGCGAAGCCATCTTCATCGTGCCCGCCGACGCGGCGCAGGGCGACGCAGGCCGCATCTTCTACTACCACGTGCCCAGTGCCATGCTGAGCCTCGTCTTCCCCTACATCAACTTCCTCGCCTCGCTGGCCTTTCTCTACTGGCGCCGACGCGACCCGCTCAAGGCCCTCGCCGCCGACGCTCTCGCGCTCTCCGCCGCCGAAGTCACCCTCGTCTTCACCAGCATCTGCCTGCTCACCGGCATGTTGTGGGGTCGCGCCACCTGGGGCATCTGGTGGACATGGGACGAGCGCCTCACCAGCGAACTCCTCCTCTGGCTCCTCTACGCCGCCTACCTCACCGTGCGCCGCTACTCCGCCACCGGACAGACCCAGACCATCGCCGCCGTCCTCTCCGTCTTCGCCGCCATCGACGTACCCATCGTCTACATGTCCATCCGCTGGTGGCGCACCCAGCATCCCGCGCCGGTCTTCTTCGGCGGCCCCGACTCCGGCATGGCCCCCTCGATGCTTCCCGCCTTCACCTGGAACATCATCGGCTGGGGAGCCTGGGGTATCTTCATCCTCTGCTTCCGCTACGCCCTCGAACGCCGCCGCCAGCTCGCCGAGCAGGAGGCCGCCCTCGACGCCATCGAAGCCTCACTGGAGCCCACGCAATGACCTGGCACTCGTTCCTCAACCTCAGCACGCTCGAAAACCGCCATCTCCTCGCCGCCTACATCACGGTCTGGGCGATTCAGGGCGGCTATTTCGCCTGGGTGGCCTGGCAGTGGCGTCGCACCAGCCGCCCGCGTCCTTAAAAAAATCAACGAAGCTGCAAACGTATGCAGCTTCGTTGTCCGAGAAAGAGTGCAGATGACACGAGAGCTTCCGTATCTTCAACTCTCTGTATCACTCCACTGAACCCATCCCGTTGAAAAAGGTTTCGCAGATATTTTCCGTATTGTGCAGATAAACTGTCATCCTGAGCGGAGCGAAGAATCCCCGCATGGTGCCCGCACCGGCACGAACCTTGTTTCACGGAACAGCCACGCCATGATGAGTACAGCCATCCACGCTGCGGAAAAACTCCCCACCTGTCTTTTATGGTGGAAGCGCCGGATAGTGCACGCTGCGGAAAAGCTCGGCGGTTGTGCTTTTCGGTGGGAGCGCAGGGCTTCAGCCCTGCGAATTGTCCCGCAAATTCAAGGGGCTTTAGCCCCGGGCCATTTTTCGCGCACTCTGAAATACACGCTTTCCGCCGCCACGCTGGCCCTGCTCGCCGCCACCGGCTGCTCCCGCCACGGCTTCCCCTCCGTGCCCGAAGGCTACCGCGAGTTCGCCTACATCACCAACGGCGGCTCCAACACCGTCTCCGTGCTCGACCTCGTCTACCTGCGTCAGGACCGCACCCTCCAGGTCGGCCAGAACCCTTCCGGCATCGCCGCCAACCCACGCCGCGACGAGGTCTACGCCGTCAACACCCAGCCCGGCAGCCCGCGCGGCTCCGTCTCCGTCATCGACGCCGCCGAAAACCGCGTCGTCGCCACCATCCCCGTCCGCCGCCAGCCCTACTCCATCGCCATCTCGCCCGACGGCGCGCGCGCCTACGTCCCCAACTCCGGCTCGAACTCCGTCAGCGTCCTCGATCTCGACCGCCGCCGCGAGATCGCCACCGCCGCTACCGGCGACCAGCCCGGCGTCGCCCGTGTCTCGCCCGACGGCCGGACCCTCGTCGTCACCAACCGTGGCTCAAACTCCGTCTCCGTTTTTAGCATCGCGCAGCCCAAATCGCCCGAAGGAACCCCGGCCATCCAGCTCCGCGCCGCCTTCTCCGGATGCCCCGGAGCCACCGACGCCGCCATCCTGCCCGACTCCTCGAAGGTCTTCGTCGCCTGCTCCGCCGGTCATCAGGTCATGGCCGTCCAGCTCGCTGCCGCGCCCGGCTCCTGGCCCGCCAAACAAGACCCCTCCATGCTGACCGACCATCTCCTCACCCTGCTCGACGTCGGCAAGACCCCCATCCACCTTGCCCTCAAACCTGACGGCGGCGAGATCTTCGTCTCCAACTTCGGCTCCGACTCCATCTCCGAGATCGACACCTGGAACAACCAGGTCGGCGGCACCTACTCCATCGTCAGCAAGCCCTCCGGCGGCGTCGTCAGCTCCGACAACAGCAGCCTCTGGGTCTCGAATTTCGGCGCCGACTCCATCAGCCTTTACAGCATCGACGACGGCCACGTCGTCAACTCCATCCACACCGGCTCCGCCCCCGATGCCGTCGCCTTCTCCGCCGACCAGTACCTCCTGCTCGCCGCCGACGCCCGCTCCGGCGACGTAGCCGTCATCCGCACCCAGGGCAAAGACGGCCCCGGCCTCTTCACCATCCTCCCCTCAGGCAAGTCCCCCAACGCCATCGCCGTCAAAGCCATCAAGCGAGTCCAATGACGACCCAGCTCTTGTCATTCTGAGCGCAGCGAAGAATCCCCGCATTCTGCCGGCGCCGGCACAAACCCTCGGGTGCCCCATCCATCGCGCTTTTGCGATGGGTGGGAAGTACAAATCCCAACCCGCCAGCTCTTATTGCATTTCCATTCCGCAACCCCTTTGCATTCCCATTCCGCAACCCCTTTGCATTTCCATTCCGCAACCCCTTTGCATTTCCATTCCGTAGCCCCTTTGCATTTCCATTCCGTAGCCCCTTTGCATTTCCGTTCCGTAGCGAAGCGGAGGAATCTGCTTTTTCTCAAACCACCACGAACCCTCGGGTGGGAATGAACCATCTCCGCCAGCCCTTCTGCGAGGTCATCCCTAGCACGGCAAAAACTGCTCTAAACTGAAAACGTGCAGACCATCTCCTCTGATCCGAAAGACCGCCTCATCGTCGCCCTCGACTTCCCCACCGCCAACCAGGCCCTCGCGCTCGTCGATACCCTCGGCGACACCTGCCGCTGGTTCAAGGTCGGCATGGAGCTCTACTACGCCGCCGGCAACCCGCTGGTCCACGAACTCCGCCACCGGGGCTTCGAAGTCTTCCTCGACCTCAAGCTTCACGACATCCCCAACACCGTCGCCGGAGCGGTCCGCTCCGCCACCCAAGCCGGAGCGTCGCTGCTCACCGTCCACGCCTCGGGAGGCGCAGCCATGATGGCCGCCGCCGCCGAAGCAGCCCAGGCCCCCGGCTCTCCGCGCCTGCTCGCCGTCACCGTGCTCACCAGCATGGACACAGCCGAGCTGGCAGGCGTCGGCATCTCTGCCACTCCCGCCGCTCAGGTACTTCGCCTGGCAAAACTTGCCAAAACATCCGGCATCAACGGCATCGTCTCCTCCGCCGAAGAGGTCGCCGATCTTCGCACCGAACTCGGCCCGGAAGCCCTGCTGGTCATCCCGGGCATCCGCCCCGCAGGAACCGCCGTCGGCGACCAGAAGCGCATCGCCACCCCCGAGACCGCCATCCGCGCAGGCGCATCCATGCTCGTCGTCGGCCGCCCCATCACCCGGGCCGCAAACCCACTCGCCGCCGCCCAGGCCATCCTCGCCGAAATCGCAACCGCAACCCAGACCACCTCGATTCCATAAAGCATGATCCTCATCGATGGAACGCATGGCCTTGCGGAGTGCCGGAAAGGGCTTTGCAGTTGTTTGGGGATTAGCGCGGGGCTTTAGAGGGTACTGAAAAGAGGGTACTGAAAAAGTCTTTGGGGTTGCTTTTGGGGATTAGCGTGGGGCTTCAGCCCCACGAAAAAGCCGGCAAACTGAAGGGGCTTTAGCCCCGGGCCGTTCCTAAAGTGCTTGGCAAACGCACATTTCCTCGCCTCGCCAATCGCGCCGCAAGCCGCAACACAGCACTGCGACTTGCGGCACCTGGAGAATCGATAGCCGCTCCTTAAACCTGAGGCACAGGCGTAAGCCGGACAAACCCCGCCGACCGCTTCGTCCAATCCGCAAGCATCGCCTCCGCCAAGCCGCTACCAGAGCGCTCCGCATGGGTTTGGAGCAGCGTCCGCAGACTCGCCTGCGACTCCATATCGAGAGAGCTAAACCCTTCCGCTTTAATAAATTCCGGGTGATACCTCTGGTCTGAGATGAAGGTTCCGTCCTCGTCGTACACCCAGGCCAACCCGCCCGTCATGCCCGCGCCGAAGTTCATCCCAACCTTGCCCAGCACGGCGACGACGCCGCCCGTCATGTACTCGCAGCCGTGGTCGCCCACGCCTTCGACAACTGCGACAGCGCCCGAGTTCCGCACCGCAAACCGTTCGCCCGCACGCCCGGCGGCAAACAGCCTGCCCGACGTCGCGCCATAGAGCGCCACGTTGCCCAGAATGACATGCTGGCCGCTGTCCTTCGCCGCCAGTCCACGAGCCTTGATGACCAGCTCGCCGCCCGAAAGTCCCTTGCCTACAAAATCGTTCGCCTGTCCCGAAAGCACCAGCTTCATGCCATCGACCGCAAACGCGCCAAACGACTGCCCAGCCGTTCCCTCCAGATTGAACGTCACGTCCGCAGGCAGATCGGCCTTCGCGCGCCGCACCGCCAGCTCGCCGGCAAGCCTCGCGCCAACCGAGCGGTCCGCATTGGTGATCTTCGAATCAACCACATAAGGAGCGCCAGCCTCAGCCGCCTCCAGCGCAGGCTCCACCCACGCCTCGTCCAGCGCCGGACGCGCCTCCGGCTGGTCATTCCGCATCCCCATCCACCGGCCCGGGCCATCGGAGACCTGCGCCAGCATCGGCTGCAGATCGAGATTGCCGTCAAACCGCACCTGCTCCAGCAAGTCCGCCCGTCCTACGGCAGCTTCCAGCGAAGGCAAGCCATAGTGCGCCAGCAGATGCCGAACATCGGCAGCCAGCTCCTCGAAGAAGCGCACCACATGCTCCGGCTTCCCGCGGAACTTCGCCCGCAGTTCAGGCTTCTGTGTCGCAATACCAGTGGGGCAGGTATTCAGGTGGCACTGCCGCGCCATATCGCAGCCCAGCACCACCAGCACCGCCGTGCCGAACGCATACTCATCGGCGCCAAGCATCGCGGCGATCAGAATGTCGCGCGCCGTCGCCAGCCCGCCGTCGGTACGCAGCCGCACGCGGCTCCGCATTCCATTCTGCATCAGCACCTGCTGCGCCTCAGCCAGTCCAAGCTCCCACGGATTGCCCGCATACTTGATGCTTGAAAGAGCCGCCGCACCCGTGCCGCCCACGTTACCGGCAATCACGATAAAGTCCGCGTATGCCTTGGCCACGCCCGCCGCGACCGTACCCACGCCGCAGCCCGAGACCAGCTTCACCCCGACCGTGGCCTTCGGATTCACCCGCTTCAGGTCATAGATCAACTGCGCCAGGTCTTCAATCGAGTAGATGTCATGGTGCGGCGGCGGCGAGATCAACGGCACGCCCGGCTGCGCATGGCGCAACCGCGCAATCATGCCGCTCACCTTGTGACCGGGCAACTGTCCGCCCTCGCCGGGCTTCGCACCCTGCGCCACCTTGATCTCAATCTCCTCGGCATGCGCCAGATACTCCGCCGTCACGCCGAAGCGTCCCGAAGCAATCTGCTTAATCTTATTGTTCAGCGAGACATGCACTGCCGGGGCCTCGACCACCGGCTCAGCAACCGCCGCAACCGCGCCCGAACCGGCCTTCAGGCTCACATGCGCCAACGCCTCAGCCTCAGCCGCAATCACCGAATTCGGCCGGTACACATCGCAATCCTCGCCGCCTTCGCCCGTGTTCGAGCGTGCGCCGAGCATGTTCATCCCCATCGTAATCGTGTGGTGCGCCTCCGGGCTCAGCGAACCCAGCGACATCGCGCTCGAGATGAACTTCTTCCATATCTTTTCCGGCGCTTCCACATCGGCCAGCGCCAGTTCCGGGCCAGCCGGACGAATCTCCAGCAAGTCGCGCAGCACCGCCGGGTCGCGCGAGATCACGTCCTTGGTAAAGATGGCGAACGCGCTCGACGGATCGGCAGGCAGAGGCACATTGCGCGCCGTGCCGACGACGGACTGCAACGCCTTCACATTGGGTGGCCGCCAGCCGTGATACTCGGAGCTGTCACCGCCGCGGAAACGAACCCAGCCATAGTCGGGCAGTCCCTCCGTCCCGGCTTCGCCTGCTCCCCATGCCTGGCGCAACTGCCGCTCGATCTCGGCAAATCCAATGCCAGAAAGCGGAGCGGGCGTGTTCGGGAAGCAGCGATCGACCACACTCGAATGCAGTCCAAGAATGTCGAACAGATGCGCGCCGCGATAGCTATCGACGACCGAGATGCCCATCTTCGACATCACCTTCGCCAGTCCCGCGTCGAGCGACTTCAGCATCTTGCGCTCCGCCTGCTCGGCATCCGTGCCCGCAGGGGCCTGCGCAATTCCCGTCTCCAGCGCCAGCCACGGACACACCGCGCCCGCGCCGTAGCCAATCAGCACCGCCGCATGATGAATATCGCGGCAGTCGCCCGCCTCGACCGCAATGCCCGCCAGCGTGCGCAGACCAGCCGCCACCAGCGCCTGATGAATCGCGCCCGTCGCCATCGACATCGGCACCGGCAGATTCTCCGACGTAGCCGAGCGGTCCGAAAGCAGCAGAATCCGCGCGCCATTGCGCACCAGCGTAATGGCCTGCATACAAAGTTCATCGAGCGCCTGGCTCAGCGTGCCGCTCGCGCCAAAGACACACGGCAGCTCCGCCATCTTCAGCTCCGCCTTATGCGGATACTCACCCTTCCTCAGCGCCTCCACCTGCCCCAGCGACAGGAACGGCGACGGCAGCGAAAGCCCCGGCAGCGGCGCATTCCTGTCCAGCATGTGGGGCCACGGGCCGAGCCGCGTGTGCAGCGAGACCACGCAGGCCTCGCGCAGCGGATCGATCGCCGGGTTCGTCACCTGCGCAAACCTCTGGCGGAAGTACGCATACACAGGCCGAGGCGCGCGCGCCAGAAACGCCAGCGGCGTGTCATCGCCCATCGACCACACCGGGTCTTTGCCGTCCACAGCCATCGGCTGCAGAATCATCTTCACGTCTTCGCGTGTGTAGCCGAAGCCGCGCTGCGAAGCCGCCATCGAGGCCGCCTCCGAAGCCGCAATCGCCACCGGAACCAGCGGCGTGTCCTCAACCAGCGTCGCGTAGGTCGCGCCTGCGTCGAACAGCTCGGCCAGCGTCTCGTCTTCGTAAATTTTATGGTTCACCAGATCGACGACCAGCATCTGTCCCGGCCCAAGCCGCCCGCTGTGCGTCACCTCTTCCGGATCGAGATCGACCAGACCGGCCTCGGAGCCCGCAACCACCAGCCCCGCCTTCGTCACGGCGAACCGGCAAGGCCTGAGCCCATTCCGGTCCAGCGCCGCGCCCACATATCTTCCATCGCTGAACGCGATCGCCGCCGGTCCATCCCACGGCTCCGAACAATCTGTGTGGTAACGCAGGAACAGCGACGTATGCTGCCCCGAGGTCGCAGGCGGAAGCAGCATCCGCACCGCCTCCGGCAGCGTTCTGCCGTTCTGCGCCAGCAGCTCAATCGCCTCATCAAGACTCGTCGAATCCGTACCATTCTCCGTCAACACCGGCTTGCACTCGACCGGCAGTGTTGAGTCGCGGGCCGCCATGCGCGCGCGATTGCCCCAGACGGTGTTGATCTCGCCATTGTGTCCCAGCGTGCGCAACGGCTGCGCCCGGTGCCAGGTCGGCAGCGTATTGGTCGCGTACCGCTGATGGAAGATCGCAAACGTCGTTGCATATTCTTCCGAAGCCAGGTCCGGATAAAACTTCGGCAGAAAATTCCCCGCGCACATCGCTTTGTAAACGATGGTCTGGGTGGACAGCGAGCAGATATTGCCCGTCACGTCGCCCCGCTCATGCGCGCGCTCGAACTGCTTCCGCGCCAGATAGAGCCTCCGCTCCATCGTCCCCGGCTCGCCGTTGACTGAATCGGCCACCAGCACCTGCCGGATCTTCGGCATCGTGCCCAGCGCCATCTCGCCCAGGAACTCCGTGCGCACCGGAACATCGCGCCAGCACAGCACTTCAAGGTCATGCGAGAGCAGACACCGCTCCAGCAGAGCCTCCGCCCGCGTCTCTTCCACCGGCAACAACAACATGCCGACACCCAGCAAACGAGCGTCATCCAGCGAGATACTGGCCTCGCGCAGCAACAGCGCGCGCGGCACGGCGGTCAGCACGCCAACGCCGTCGCTGCTCTTGCCGTCCGCTGCCGTCGCGCCGCGATGCTCCAGCCGCGCCAGCGCCGTCAGGGCTTTCTTCAAAATGTCATGGGAGGGCGTAGCATCGACCGAAGCCACAAATCCAACGCCGCAGGAGTCATGCTCGAAGCGCTCATCCACAAGAGAACGCAGGGTGCCCGAAGACACCAATGGCTTCGACTTCAGGGAATTTGCCAGAGACCAGTCCATGCTTCACTATACTCGAACCAGGCGTCAAAAGCTCAGTCCGATTTTCCTTCCTTGGGAGAATGCGATACAGTTCATTCATGCCGCTTGCATAAATATACATCAAAATTGTATATTTATGCATAGTGATTTTTCGGGCTATTCTTAAATTTGCGGTGTCTTTATTTTTACACCAACAAAGACCCTTTGAGATAAAACAGGTCAAATCGATTCATGAAACAGCAGCGTCATACTGTCATCCGGGACTTGCTTCAAAAGACGCCAGTGGCCAGCCAGGACGAGCTGCGGCGCAAACTCGCCGGTCGCGGCTTCCACGTCACCCAGGCCACGCTCTCGCGCGACATTCACGAGCTGCGCCTCTCCAAAGGCCCCGGCGGCTACTCGCTGCCCAGCGAAGCAGACGGCGATGAAGACTCGCTGCCCGAGATCCGCGAGGTGCTCGAAAGCTTCGGCCTCAAGGTGAAGCAGGCGCAGAACCTTCTTGTTTTAGTGACCACCACCGGCGGCGCGCAGCCCATCGCCGCCGGCATCGATTACGAAGACTGGCCTGAGGTCATCGGGACCCTCGCAGGCGACGACACAGTCCTCATCATCTGTCCCGACCAGCAGCAGGCAGGCGTATTGAAGACGCGGATTGAAGGCTACCTTGGCTAATCTGGAGATGGAAAGCGGCGTGGAGAGCATCGCCAAACCGAGCGGCAACTACAGCACCCGCGCACCGCGCACAGCCGTCATCGGCGTCAGCGGCTACGCAGGGGGAGAGCTTGCCCGCCTGCTGCTGCATCACCCGCGTCTCACCGGGGCCATTCCCTGCTTCCTCGGGCGCTCCGGCGACTCCGGCGCCACAACCTACCTTGAAGAACTTCACCCGCAACTCGGCGTGCCCGGCACCGCGCAATCGCACAAAGTCCATCCCTTCAACTGGGACTTCCTCACGGACTCCGGCATCGAGTTCCTCTTCATGGCCACGCCGCACGAGCAGTCGCGCGAGTGGGCACCCGAGGCGCTCGCGCGCGGCATCCGGGTCATCGACCTCAGCGGCGCATGGCGGCTCAAAGAAGCTCGCAACCATGCTGTCTACAAACTGGAAGACGCAGACCCCTCACTCGCCGCGAAGCTGCAAGCCGAAGCCGTCTACGGCTGCCCGGAACTCCACCGCGAGGAGATTCGCACAGCGCGTCTGGTCGCCAACCCGGGCTGCTATCCCACGTCCGTCATCCTCGCGCTCGCGCCGCTGGTGAAGGCTGGCCTCCTCGACCTCAACCGCGAGATCATCTGCGACTCCAAATCCGGCGTCAGCGGAGCGGGCAAAGCCGCGACCGCCAAGACGCACTTCATGTACGCCGCCGACAACTTCTCCGCCTACAACGTCTTCGGCCATCGTCACACCGGCGAACTCTTCGAGCAACTCCACCTCACGCCGGACCAGATCCAGTTCACGCCGCATCTGCTGCCGATTCCGCGAGGCATTCTCTCGACCATCTACACTCGCCTCAAGTCTCCGTCAACCGCAGAAGCCATCAGCAAAGTCATGGAAGACTTCTACAAGAACGGCCCGATGGTGCGGCTACACCCCACGCCGCACCTGCCGCAGATCCAGCACATCGTCCGCACCAACTTCTGCGATGTCGGCTTCGCGCTGGCCAAAGACGGCAAGCGGCTCATCCTGGTCTCGTGCCTCGACAACCTGCTCAAAGGCGCAGCCGGACAGGCCGTGCAAAATCTCAACGTGATGTGCGGATGGAACGAACAGGAGGGCCTGCTGTGAGATTTGTCGTCAAACTAGGCGGCGCCGCGCTGGAGAACAAAGGCCTGCTTCACGCCTGCGGCAAGGCCATCGCCGACCTCGTCGCCGACGGCAACCAGGTCGCGGTCGTCCACGGCGGCGGCGTGCAGCTCACCCGCACCCTCGCCCAGATGGGCAAGAAGAGCGAGTTCATCTCCGGCCTGCGCATCACCGACGCCGAGACCCGCGACGCCGCGCTGATGGTGCTCGCCGGCCGCGTCAACAAGGCGCTCGTCGCAGCCGTTGGCTCACACGGCCAGGCCGCCGTTGGTCTCTCCGGCGGAGACGGCCACGTCTTCCGCGCGCGCAAAAAGAAGACCAACCCCGACCTCGGCTTTGTCGGCGAGATCGCCGCCTCCGACCCGCGCTGGCTCGAAGCCATCTGGACCATGAACGCCGTGCCCGTCATCTCGTCCATCGCCCTCGGCTTCGACGGCGAGTACTACAACATCAACGCCGACGAGATGGCCGCCGCCTGCGCCGTCTCCACGCGCGCCGACGCGCTCGTCTTTCTCACCGATGTGCCCGGCGTCAAAGGAGCCGACGGCAACGTCATGCGCTGGCTCACCCTCGCCCAGATTCCCGCCCTTGAAAAGCAGCAGATCATCTCGGGCGGCATGTTGCCAAAATTGAACGCCTGTCGCGAAGCCCTGACCCACGGCGTCAAACGTGTACGCATCCTTCCTGCGGAGGCCGCCTGGCTCTTGCCCGACCTCTGCTCCACTCGGGTGAACGACGGAACGGAGGTGATGGTCGCATGAAGCTCGAATCCATTCAGGCTGCCGAAAATAAACTGCTCGTCCAGACCTACGAGCGCAATCCCTACCTCTTCGTCAGCGGCAAGGGCGTCTATCTGCGCGACGAAAACGGCAACGACTTCCTCGACCTGCTCAGCGGCATCGGCGTCTCCGCGCTCGGCTACGCGCACCCTGCCGTCGAAGAGACCATCCGCCGCCAGAGCACGCAGCTCCTCCACACTTCGAACCTCTTCTACCACGAGCACACCGCCAACCTCGCCCTGCGCCTCACCGAGATCAGCGGCCTCGACCGCGTCTTCCTGTGCAACAGCGGCACCGAAGCGTGGGAAGCTTCGCTCAAGCTGGCCCGCGCCAACGCCACACGCCTTCGTGCCGCAGGCCGCGCCATCGGCACCAGGTTCCTCGCGCTCGACCACAGCTTCCACGGTCGCACCATGGGCTCGGTCGCCACCACGGCCAAGGCAAAGTACCGCGAGCCGTTCGGCCCGGTCATGCCCAACGTCGAGTTCGTGCAGTTTAACGATGTCGCCGACCTGCGCGCCAAATTCTCCGCCGAAGTCTGCGGCATCTGCATCGAGCCCGTGCAGGGCGAAGGCGGCATCCACCTCATCTCGCCCGAGTTCTTCCGCGCCGCGCGCGAGCTCTGCGACTCCACCGGCGCGCTCCTGCTGGCCGACGAGATCCAGTGCGGCCTCGGACGTACCGGAAAGTGGTTCGCCTACCAGCATTACGGCATCCAGCCCGACGTCACCGCCATCGCCAAGCCCATCGCAGGCGGAATCCCCATGGGCGCGATGCTCTGCACCAACGAGGCCGCGCAAGCCTTCACCCCCGGAATGCACGGCACCACCTTCGGCGGCGGCCCGCTGGCCTGCGCCGTAGCCATCACCGTCATCGACACACTCAAGAAAGAAAACATCCTCGCGCACGTCGAAGAAGTCGGCGACTTCTTCCGCGCGAAGCTCAGCGATCTCGCCACGCATCACGACTGCATCACCGACGTGCGCGGCCTGGGCCTCATGCTCGGCCTTGAACTCAACTCAGCCGACCTCGCAAAGCACGTAGCCGCCGAGATGATGCAGCGCCGCATCATCATCAACCGCACCAGCGACACCGTGCTGCGTTTCCTGCCGCCGTACATTCTGGAGCGCAAGCATGTCGAAATCACCGTCACCGCGCTCGACGAAATTCTGAAAACCGGCGCCGCACTCACCGGCGCGGTCCCCGCAGGAGAAAAAGCTCATGGGTAGCAAGACCTTAATCATGAAACCGGCCGAAGCCGCGCCCGAAGAGATGCCCGCACCCAAGCCCAAAGCAACGCTCGGCATCCAGTCCGACACCGCCTTCACCGAAGCCGCCAAGCGCCTCTGCGGACGCGACCTCTGCTCCATCGCCGATCTCACCGTGCAGGAGATGGCCGCCATCATGGAGCTGGCCCACTCCGTCAAATCGCACCCCGAAGACTTCCGCCACGCGCTCGACGCCAAACAGATGGTCATGTTCTTCGAGAAGGCGTCCCTGCGCACGCGCCTCACCTTCGAGGCCGCCATCAACACCCTCGGCGGCAACGCCATCTTCGTCGATCAAACCCAATCGCCGCTCGGCGAGCGCGAATCGCTCGCCGACATGGCCCGCAATCTCGAACGCTGGATGAGCATCCTCGTGCTCCGCACCTACGCGCACGACACCATCACCGAGATGGCCGCCGGCTCCCACGTTCCAGTCGTCAACGCACTCTCCAACCTCGAACACCCCTGCCAGGCCATCGCCGACTTCTTCACCATCGAAGAGCGATTCGGCTCTGCCGCCGGCCTGCGCTTCACCTACGTCGGCGACGGCAACAACGTCTGCCACTCGCTCATGCTCACCGCCGCGCAGCTCGGCGCGCACTGTACCGTAGCGTCGCCCAAAGGCTTCGCGCCCAAACTCGAAATCATCCACAAAGCCATCGAGATCGCCGAGACCACCGGCGGCAGCATCACGCTGCTGCACGACCCCGTCAAAGCCGTCACCGGCGCGGACGCGATCTACACCGACGTCTGCACCAGCATGGGCTTCGAGCACGAAGCCACCAAGCGCGCCCCCATCTTCAAGCCCTACCAGGTCAACGAAGCCCTCATGGCCCACGCGCAGCCGCACGCCGTCTTCATGCACTGCCTCCCCGCGCACCGCAACGCCGAAGTCACCGACGCCGTCCTCGACGGCCCGCAATCAGTCGTCTTCGACCAGGCCGAAAACCGTATGCACGCGCAGAAAGCCCTGCTCCTCATGCTTCTCGGCGGAGCCAAACGTATTACGAAGAACAACCGCCGCCGATAGCCCTCGTTGTCGTCACTTTTTGCTGTCGCCACCTTTTTGTTGTCGTCACCTTTTTGCTGTCGTCACCTTTTGTTGTCATTCCCCTTTTGTTGTCATTCCCGAAGGGAATCTGCGTTTTGGCGGAATCTGCGTTTTTGCAATAAGGAAATTCACCCATGTCCGTAATTCTCGAATCCCTTCCCGTAGGTCAAAAAGTCGGCATCGCCTTCTCCGGCGGGCTCGACACCAGCGCCGCTCTCCACTGGATGAAGCAGAAGGGCGCAGTCCCCTACGCCTACACCGCCAACCTCGGCCAGCCCGACGAAGCCGACTACGACGAGATCCCCCGCAAAGCCCTCGAGTACGGCGCGAAAAAGGCGCGCCTCATCGACTGTCGCGGCCCGCTCGTCCGCGAAGGCATCGCCGCGCTCCAGTCCGGAGCATTCCACATCACCACCGCAGGCGTCACCTACTTCAACACCACGCCCATCGGCCGCGCCGTCACCGGCACCATGCTCGTCACGGCGATGAAGGAAGACGACGTCAACATCTGGGGCGACGGCTCCACCTTCAAAGGCAACGACATCGAGCGCTTCTATCGCTACGGCCTGCTCGTCAATCCGGACCTCAAGGTCTACAAGCCCTGGCTCGACTCGGCCTTCATCGACGAGCTCGGCGGCCGCGCCGAGATGTCCGCCTTCATGCAGCGGGCTGGTTTCGCTTACAAAATGTCGGCTGAAAAAGCATACTCCACCGACTCGAACCTCCTCGGCGCAACGCACGAAGCGAAAGACCTCGAGCACCTTTCCACCAGCATGAAGATCGTCGCCCCCATCATGGGAACGGCCTTCTGGCGCGACGACGCCGCCATCAAGCCCGAAGAGATCACCATCCGCTTCGAAGAAGGCTTCCCCGTCGCGCTCAACGGCAAGGACCTCCCTGACCCGGTCGAGCTCCTTCTCGAAGCCAACCGTATCGGCGGCCGCCACGGCCTCGGCATGAGCGACCAGATCGAAAACCGCATCATCGAAGCCAAGTCGCGCGGCATCTACGAAGCCCCCGGCCTCGCGCTGCTCTTCATCGCCTACGAGCGCCTCATCACCGGCATCCACAACGAGGACACCATCGAGCAGTACCGCGAAAACGGCCGCAAACTCGGCCGCCTCCTCTACCAAGGCCGCTGGTTCGACCCGCAAGCCATCATGCTCCGCGAAGCAGCCCAGCGATGGGTCGCCAAACCCATCACCGGCACGGTCACACTCGAGCTGCGCCGAGGCAACGACTACTCGATCCTCAACACCGAAAGCCCGAACCTGACCTTCGCACCCGAGCGCCTCTCGATGGAGAAGACCGAATCGACCTTCTCCCCCCGCGACCGCATCGGCCAGCTCACCATGCGCAACCTCGACATCACCGACACCCGCGCCAAACTGCTCACCTACGCCCAAGCCGGCCTCATCACCCTAAGCAAAGGCTCCGAGATGCCACACCTCAACAGCAGCAATAAAGCGTCCCGTTAGCCATTGCCCTTTTTGTTGCCATGCAGCAATTGTCTTTTTGTTTGTCATTCCCGAAGGGAATCTGCGTTTCGCTTGTAGCAGCGCAGAAGCAACCGGAGAGCACCATGCCAAGACGCGACGACTACGAATTCTTCGTCTACATCCTCTCCAACCGCTCGCACATTCTTTACATTGGAGTCACGAACGACCTCCGCGTCCGCGTCATTCAACACCGCAGGCAAACTCCGGGCAGCTTCACGGCCCGCTATAAGATCACTCGATTGGTTTATTTTGAGCGCTATCAATACGTCAACAACGCCATCACCCGCGAAAAGGAGCTGAAACACTGGACACGGGCACAGAAAATCGCATTGATCGAATCGACGAACCCAACATGGGAAGAACTCATGCCCGAGGAACCCGTGCTCATACAGAACCCTGCAAACGCAGATTCCCTTCGGGAATGACAAAGAAGGAAGACCAAGCGCCAACGGCGCGAAATATACCAGCCTAGGCCGAAGGCCTAGGTACTATAGACCACATGAAACTCCTGCAACAACTCGTCGCAACACTGAAGTTAGCTGCCGCAATTTCATCGATTGCACTCTTAGGCGTCCGCACGACTATATATGCACAGACTCCTTGCACACACACGCCGCAGGTGGAAGCTAAAGCATTCGTGATCAGCGGAGGAGCCATCGAGATGCCTGTTGGCTATTTTTTGCTCGTGCGTAGAAAAGATGGGCTGGGAGCAATTCGACTCACCACTGCTACGCCGTCCCCGCCAGAGAACTGGTTTGGGACTTCCGCCTATGAGTCGTACTTCCAGCCGAAGGCTATGCTCTCTCTCGCATCCAAGACCGCGGTTCGTCACGCGTCCACGATGGATTTCCGGCAAACGAAAGGAGTACATGCGGTCTATCTCTACGGCAGCGGCCACCATGAGGCACTTATAGGAAGATGGAAATTTGACTTTGGCAACCCGGTATTGCTCCCTATGACGAACCTGACATTTTGGGGCGGCGAGATGAGAGATCATGGATTCGAGTTCGCACCTACCTCTGCTTGCGGGGTGTCTGAAATCGACGCACTCGACCCACATCTTCATTGGTATCGCTACGACCGCAATGCTAAGGTCACGCTACCCATCATCGAGCTTCCCCGTCGAGGCTCATCGCAATCCCCAAGAAAGAACTAAGCATGTCAAACTCTTCCCAACCCGCCAAAATGTGGTCCGGACGCTTCCGCGAGCCACTCAACCGCACCTTCGAGCAGTGGCAGCGCAGCTTCCCCTTCGACTGGCGCCTGCTCCCACAGGAAGTCGCCGCGTCCAAAGCTCACGCGCGCGCCATCGCCGCCGCCGGCATCCTCACGCCCGAAGAACTCGACCAAACACTCGCCGGCCTCGACGCCATCGCGCAGCGCACCACCAACTGGGCGCATCGCATCTCCGTCACCTCCGGGCAGGTCGATTACGAGACCTCGAACGCCCAGATCGCCGCAGCCATCGTCGCCAGCGCCCCGCAGGCCGAGGACATCCACCACTACGTCGAGCTCGAACTCACCAAAGAGATCGGCGCACTCGCCCTCAAGCTCCACACTGGCCGCAGCCGCAACGAGCAGATCGCCACCGACATGCGCCTCTTCGTGCGCGAGGCTATAGACCACTGCCTCCGCGGCCTTGAAAGCTGGGCCGAAGCTCTGCTCACACAAGCCGAAGCCCACACCGACGCCGTCATGCCCGGCTACACGCACCTGCAACGCGCCGAGCCGGTCCTCATTGCGCACTGGCTCCTCGCCTACGTCAGCATGATCGAGCGCGACCTCTCGCGCCTCGCCGACGCTCGCGCCCGCATGAACTTCTGCCCACTCGGCTCGGGAGCCATCGCCGGAGCGACACTCGCGCTCGACCGCACCATCGCCGCACGCGCCCTCGGATTCACCGCGCCAACGCCGAACTCCATCGACGCAACCAGCGACCGCGACTTCATGCTCGACTTCGCGCAGGCCGCCTCCACGCTCGGCCTGCACATCTCGCGCTTCGCCGAAGAGATCACCCTTCACGCCACAGCCGAGTTCGGCTTCGTCGAACTCCCCGAAGCCTTCTCCACCGGCAGCTCCGCGATGCCACAAAAAAAGAACCCCGACCTCACCGAGCTTGCCCGCGGCAAATCCGCACGCCTCCTCGGCGCCTCCACCGCGCTCGCCACGCTCGTCAAAGGCCTCCCGCTCGCCTACAACAAAGACCTCCAGGAGGGCCAGGAGCAGGTCTTCGACATCGCCGACACGCTCGCCGGTCTCCTCAGCGTCCTGCCCGCGTTCACCCGCGCGCTCAAATTCCGCTCCGCCGGCATGAAGACCGCAGCCACCACCGGCTACCTCAACGCCATGGCCGCCGCCACCTACCTCACGCACAAAGGCGTCCCCTTCCGCAAGGCGCACGAAAAAATCGGCAACGCCGTTCGCTTCGGCCTCGAAAGCAACCGCGAATTAAACGAACTCACGCTCGCCGAACTTAACCAGTTCGGTCCCGAGTTTGGCGAAGACTTCTACGAATCAATTACCCTAGAAGCAACGCTCGATTGCCACGATGTCGCAGGCGGCACCGCGCGGCACCGGGTTAAGGAAGCGCTGAACGAAGCACGCAAGCGTTTCGCGGCGCTTTCGCAAACGTAGCGGAAAGGTAAGCAGAACGAACGATGTCGGTCTTTAGTCCATTGCAGCCGGTCAGTGAATCGACCTCTTCCTCGCGCCCCCGCGTCGGCGGAGCCACCGTGCGGCAGGCGAAGCTGCCCGATGCAGTGAACATCTTCGACCTCGTCAACTCGCTCTCGGGCGACGGCACCCTCCTGCGCCGCACCTATGCCGAGATCTGCGAAAACGTCCGCGACTTCACCGTCGCCGAATCCGAAAGCGGAGTCTTCCTCGGCTGCGGCGCACTCCACCTCTACGGCCCCCACCTCGCCGAAGTCCGCTCCATCGTCGTCAAGCCCGAAGCCAAAGGCCAGGGCGCAGGCGGCAAACTCCTCCGCGCCCTGCTCGCCGAAGCCGAAGAGCAAAGCGTCACCGCCGTCTGCCTCTTCACCCGCATCCCGGACTTCTTCTTTCACTTCGGCTTCCGCGTCGTGGACCGCACCACCCTGCCCGACAAAATCTACAAAGACTGCCAGAACTGCCCGCGCCTCTACGCCTGCGACGAAGTAGCGATGGTACGCGGCCCGCTGCCCAAAATAGCCGTCCTCGGCCCCAGCAAGTTCGCCGAACCCGAGCTGGTCAAGCTCCAGACCGGCGTCATCTCCTCCGACCGCTAACTGCCGTCATTCAGAGCGCAGCCACCTTTTTGCATTTCCATTCCGTAGCTTTTTGCATTTCCATTCCGTAGCGCAGCGAAGGAATCCGCTGTTTGCCTCATCCGCCACAAACGCCCGGGTGCCCCATCCATGCGCAGTTTCATCGCGCATGGGTGGGAACGAATACTCTCCACCCGCATTTTTGCATTTCCATTCCGTAGCGCAGCGAAGGAATCCGCTGTTTACTTCATCCGCCGCAAACGCCCGGGTGCCCCATCCATGCGCACGTTTCATCGCGCATGGGTGGGAACGAATACTCTCCACCGCATTTTTGCATTTCCATTCCGCAGCGCAGCGAAGGAATCCGCTGTTTGCTTCATCCGCCGCAAACGCCCGGGTGCCCCACCAGCACCCCCTACCAGCTCCCCCGCTCGCCGAACAGATCAATCACCCTCGCCAGCCTCAGCGATCCATTCTCCCAGTTCGCCCGCAGCCCGCGCTCCACGCGATCGGCATCGCCCTCGGCAATCCCACGAATAATCTCCTCATGCTCGTCTGTCGATAAATGCAGGTCGTCAATAATCGAGCTGGCATACAGCCGCCAGTAGCGTTCCGTCTGCGGCTCAATCGCGCCATGCAGCGCCGCGAGCCTCGGCCCAGCGCCCGCGCTCACAATCAGCCGGTGAAAGCTGCGATCCAGGTCAAAGATCCCGCCCGCGCCCGACGACTTCGTTCCCGAGATCGTCTTCAGCTCCCGGTTGATCGCCTCCAACTGCTCCACAATCGCCGTTCGATCGGCCTTCGGCAGCGCCGCCGTCTGCCGCCCGGCCATGCCCTCAATGCGGCCAATGATCGCATACAGTTCGTTCGCATCATCCTTCGTCAGCGGAGCGACAAACATCCGCGACTTGCTCACATTCTTATGTTCGTGAACATACCCTTCGCGTTGCAGCCAATGCAGCGCCCCGCGCACCGGCGTCCTGCTCATGCCCAGGTGCTTGGCCAGGTCGCCCTCAACGATCCACGTCCCCGGCGACAGCTTCCCATGCACAATCAGGTCCCGGATTCCCTGGAACGCCGTTCGCAGACTCGTCCCATGCTCCGCTTTGTTCGAGCGTCTCACTCTCTTGGTCGAAGGTGAAGCAGTAGGCATCACTCAAAACCTGCCAGTTCTTTAAGGTCCGCGCACGGTCGAAACCACATCGCCGAGTCGCGGTTTTTCCACGCTGCGGGAAGACCCGATCTGCATGTTTCTCGGTGGGAGCGCGGGGCTTTAGCCCTGCGAAAATATCCAGAAAATCAAGGGGGGCTTTAGCCCGGGCCGTTCTTTCCACGCTTCCCAACCGCACGTCTTCCGCAGCCCCTTTAGACTAACCGATTTTTAGTACAAGATTGGATGCATTCTGTAAATTCAGGCGTACAATCGCTGGTGCGGACCTGTGTTATAGTCTATGTATTCAAGATTGTCTACATTGTAAATGCCTATAAACGAGTCAATTCGCCGCATCCACGTCCTCGACTCCCACACCGCCGGCGAGCCCACCCGCCTCGTCCTCTCCGGAGGCCCCGACCTCGGCTCTGGCCCCCTCTCCGACCGCCTCCGCACCCTCCAGCAGACCTACGACTCCTTCCGCACCGCAGTCGTCAACGAACCCCGCGGCTCCGACGTCCTCGTCGGCGCGCTGCTCCAGGAGCCCTCCGACCCCACCTGCGACGCCGGGGTCATCTTCTTCAACAACGTCGGCTACCTCGGCATGTGCGGACACGGCACCATCGGCCTCATCGTCTCGCTCGCCCATCTCGGCAAAATCTCCCCCGGCACGCACCGTATCGAAACTCCGGTAGGCATCGTCACCACCACGCTCCATCCCTCCGGCGCCGTCACCGTAGAAAACGTTCCCAGCTACCGCCACGCCACAAACGTTCCAGTCAACATCCCCGGCCACGGCTCCATCACCGGAGACATCGCCTGGGGCGGCAACTGGTTCTATCTCGTCGAAGACCACAGCCAGGACCTCTCGCTCCAAAACGCCGCCGCCCTCACCGACTACACCTCCGCCATCCTCGACGCGCTCGCCGCACAAAACATCACCGGAGCCAACGGCGCACCCATCGACCACATCGAACTCTTCTCCCCCGGCGACGCCACGCACGAGAGCACCAACTTCGTCCTCTGCCCCGGCAAGGCCTACGACCGCTCACCCTGCGGCACCGGCACCAGCGCCAAACTCGCCTGCCTCTACGCCGAAGGCAAGCTCGCCCCCGGAGCCATCTGGCGCCAGCGCGGCATCCTCGGCTCCCTCTTCGAGGGCAGCTTCCGCCTCAATGGAAGCAACGGCACCATTCTCCCCAGCATCACCGGCACCGCGCACATCACCGCCGAAGCCACCCTGCTGCTCGATCCAGCCGACCCCTTCTGCATGGGCATCGCCACATGAACTCCGCAGCCGATGTCGTCATCCTCGGCTGCGGCATCGTAGGCGCGGCGACGGCCCTCGAGTGCGCCCGCGCCGGCATGTCCGTCACCGTCGTCGAGCAGGATACCCCCGGCAGCGGAGCCACCGCCGCCGGCATGGGCCACATCGTCGTCATGGACGACTCCCCCGCGCAGCTCGCCCTCACCACCTACTCCCGTTCGCTCTGGAACCAGCTCTCTCCCGAGCTTCCCGCTTCCGTCGAATACAACCGCTCGGGCACCATCTGGGTCGCCGCCGACGACGACGAGATGGCCGAAGTCCACCGCAAGCTCGCCTGCTACGCCCAGGCTGGTGTCACCGCCGAAGCCATCAACCCCAACGAGCTCAGCGAAGCCGAACCCAACCTCCACCCCGCCCTCGCCGGCGGACTCCTCGTACCCGACGACGCTGTACTCTACCCACCCGCCGCCGCCCGGTTCCTCATGGACCAGGCCCGCCGTCACAACGCGCGGCTCGTCTACGGACGCTGCCTCTCCGCCGCCCGCGGCGAAGTCCTCCTCGAAGACGGAACCAGACTCCACGCAGGCATCCTCGTCAACGCCACCGGAGCCGTCTCGCCCGAGCTCACCCCGGGCATCTCCGTCAAAAAGCGCAAAGGCCACCTCGTCATCACCGACCGCTACCCCAACTTCCTCAACCACCAGCTCGTCGAACTCGGCTACCTCAAAAGCGCGCACTCCACCACGGCAGACTCAGTCGCCTTCAACGTGCAGCCGCGCCTCACCGGCCAGATCCTCATCGGCTCCTCGCGCCAGTTCGACGCCGAGGACAACCAGGTCGATCGCGGCATCGTCGCCGACATGCTCGAACGCGCCGCGCTCTACATGCCCGCCATCGCCGGGCTCTCGGCCTTGCGCATCTGGTCCGGCTTCCGCGCCGCCACGCCCGACAAGCTCCCGCTCATCGGCCCCACCGAAGACCCAACCCTCTTCCTCGCCACCGGACACGAAGGCCTCGGCATCACCACCTCGCTCGCCACCGCGCACCTGCTCACAGACCACCTGCTCCATCGCCCGTCCACCATCGCACCCGAGCCCTACCTCCCCTCGCGCCTCGCCGTCGGAGCCGCCCATGTCTGAACTCCCACCCATCCACCTCACCCTCGACGGCCAACCCATCACCGTCGAACCCGGCTCGACCGTCGCGGTCGCCATCGCCATCGCGGACATCCCCTGCCGCACCTCCATCACCGGTGAGCCGCGCGGCCCACTCTGCGCCATGGGCATCTGCTTCGAGTGCCGAGCCACCATCAACGGCATCGCCCACCGCCGCACCTGCCAGGTCGTCTGCGAACCGGGCATGGACATCGTGACCCAATGAGCTACCCAGTTCAGCCCGAGCACTTCCAAACGCTCGTCGTCGGAGCAGGCCCCGCAGGCATCGCCGCCGCCGTCTCCGCAGCCGAAGCGGGCAGCCGCGTCGCCCTCATCGACGACAACCCCGAACCCGGCGGCCAGATCTGGCGCGCCGAGCGCAACCATCCCGGTCCCGATGTCACGCACGGAGGCAACGCCGCACGCTGGCGCAACCGGCTCGCAGCCGTGCCAGTCACGCGCCTGCAAGGCTGGTCCGTCTTCGACCAACCCGAACCCATGACCCTCCGCGCCGAACGCGAAGGCGTCGCCGCCGACTTCTCCGCCGACCGCATCATCCTCGCCACCGGCGCGCGCGAGCGCTTCCTTCCCTTTCCCGGCTGGACGCTGCCCAACGTCATGGGCGTCGGCGCGCTCCAGGCGATGGTCAAATCCGGCCTCCCCATCCGTGGCAAACGAGTCGTCATCGCAGGCAGCGGCCCGCTTCTGCTCGCCGTCGCCCACACCCTCCACGCAGCCGGGGCCAACGTCGTCGCCATCGCCGAGCAGGCCTCGCTCGCCAGCCTCGCCGCCTTCACCGCATCACTCGCAACCAGTCCAGCCAAACTCCTGCAAGGTCTCCGCTACAAAGCCGCAACCCTCGGCGTGCCGTACCACACCGGCAGTTGGCCGCTCCGCGCGCACGGCACCGGCCGCGTCACCTCTGTCGTCCTCTCCCTCAAAGAACGCACGCACGAAATCCCCTGCGACTACCTCGCCTGCGGCTTCCACCTCGTCCCCAACATCGAACTCCCCGCCATGCTCGGCTGCCGCATCGAAGACGGCTTCGTCGCCGTCGATGACCTCCAGCACACCTCCGTCTCCGGCATCTTCTGCGCCGGAGAAACCACCGGCATCGCGGGCCTCGAAGCATCGCTCCTCGAAGGCGAGATCGCTGGCCTGGCCGCCGCCAACCGCACCGCGAAGGCCCAGCATCTCGTCCCACGCAAGCAAGCCGCCTCGCGCTTCGCCGCACGCCTCGCACGAGCCTTCAGCCTCCGCCCCGAACTCAAATCCATCCCGCAAGACAACACCATCGTCTGCCGCTGCGAAGACGTCACCCTCGACGCACTCCGCCCACACCCCACCTGGCGCGCCGCCAAACTCCACACCCGCTGCGGCATGGGCCCCTGCCAGGGACGCATCTGCGGCTCCGCCACCGCCTTCCTGCTCGACTGGAACCCCGGCTCCGTCCGCCCCCCCATGCTCCCCACCCTCGTCTCCAGCCTCACCTCCACGGAAGCCCCCGACTGACGCCCGTTCCCGCCGCCAAAAACGCTCGGGTGCCCCATCCATCGAGCTTCTGCGATGGGTGGGAAGTACAAATCCCAACCCGCCAGCTTTTCGCATTTCCATTCCGCAGCTCTTTTTTGCATTTCCATTCCGCAGCGCAGCGGAGGAATCCGCTGTCCGCCCGACACAGCGTGTCAAGCCCCTGAAACCGCCGATTTCCTCCCAACCATCACAACGCAAACCAGATATTCCCCTCACAAACCTGGCGGTTGAGTTCTCACCGATCCGTAAAATAGAAGTAGGGGCAAATCAACGCTTCGTAGTGACCGTAACCGCATGGTCCCTGCGGAAGAACTCGATGCACATGCTTTTCGGTGGGAGCGCAGGGCTTTAGCCCTGCGAAAATGCACGCAAATCCAGGGGGCTTTAGCCCCGGGCCTTCCTCATAACCAGCCACCGAAGTCCGGACCTAACCCCTTTAGAACATGGAATTTGAGTACTTAACGGGGGAGGGGGGTACTACCCCGCCCGCAGAGCCCGCCGCAGCACAAAGTACACCGGCACCCCAGCCGCCACAATAATCACCCCCGGCCAGGTCGTCCCGGCCCGGTAAGCGAACAGCGCCACCAGAATCACCGAAGCGCCGGCAATATACAAACCCGGCAGCCACGGATACCCCCACGCCCGATACGGACGGTGAGCATCCGGCCGCGTCCGCCGCAACCGAAACAGCCCCGCGATGGTCAGGATGTAAAAGAACAGCGCAGCCGAGATCACATAGTCCAGCAGATTGCTATAAAGATTCCCGTAAGCATGAGTCAGCGGATTGATCGTCCGCGGCAGCACCAGCAGCGCCGCCCACAGCCCCTGAATCACCAGCCCCCACGCCGGAACTCCGGCCCGGTTCAACCGCCCGGCCGAGGGAAAGAACAGCCGGTCCTGCGCAATCGCATAGCAGGCCCGCGCCCCGGCCAGCGTCAGCGCATTCACCGTCCCGAACGTCGAAACCATAATCGCCGCCGCCATCAACGCTGGCCCGATATGCGGAAAGATCGTCTGGAGCACCGCGGTGCCCACGCGGTCACTCGGCGCAGCCTGAATCGCCGCGAGCGGCAGGCTCGCCAGGTACCCCACGTTGCAGAACAGATACAGCACAATCACCGTCACCGTACCGATCAGCAGAGCGAGCGGAAGATTGCGATGCGGATTCTTCACCTCCGCCGCAACGAACGTAATGTCGTGCCACGAGTCAGCCGAGAACAGCGACCCCGTCTGCGAGATGCACACCGCAATGAACAGCCCGAACGCCGTCGTCGCGCTCAGCCCCGCCGCCAGCGGAGCCGCTCCATGCACCGCCCACGGATGCGCAAAGTTCGCAGAGATCGCCGCGTGGTTCGCGCACACCGTCAGCCCCAGCACGATCAGCGCGCCCAGCCCGCCCAGCTTCGCCACCGTAAACACATTCTGAATCAACTTGCCGTACTTCAACCCCAGCGCGTTCGCCGCCGTCAGAAACACAATCACCACAATCGCCAGCAACTGCGCCGTCGAAAGCGAGAAGGCATAGTGCCCGCCCAGATCGTGCGGAGCCACCAGATAGTTCGTCTCCGAGACCGAAGGAAACAGCACCCCCGAGAACCGAGCGAACGCAATCGCCACCGCCGCAATCGAGCCGGTCTGAATCACCGTCCACAGCGTCCACCCGTACAAAAATCCCCACAGCGGCGAGAACGCCTCACGCAGGTAGACATACATTCCGCCCGCATGAGGCAACATCGCCGCCAACTCGCCATACGAGAGCGCGCCCGCCACCGTCAGCACCCCGGTGATTGCCCACGCCACCAGCAGCCAGCCCGAGCTGCCGATCTGCCGCGACATCTCCGCCGAAACGATGAAGATGCCCGACCCCACCATGATCCCCACCACGACCATCACCGAGTCGAACAGTCCAAGTCCCCGCTTGAACCCCTCCTCGGTCGTCGCCTCCGCCACCTCTGCCGGCATCCCGTCCGCCCTCACAAAAATATCGAAATCGGCAGGCGACTCCGCACCAACGGAATCGCCCGCCAGAACACCACCAGAGACATTACACGGTCTTCGGTGTCACCTTCCAGTAGACCGAGTACCGCTCGTCCATCAACTGATAGAGCGGAACCAGCTCCGTCTCCTTCGCCTGTCCAACCGTGCGGAACTTCAGCTTCTCGCCCGCGACCGGCTCGACCCACTTCGCCGCGTGAACGTCCTCGGCAACAGCCTCCGGCATCGCAATCGGCGCCTCGCGTCTCATGCGTGGCGCATTCGGCCCATAGATCATGTTGTGAGTCAGCCCGTCGTTGCCCAGCTTTGCAGCCAGCACCAGCGGCCCGTACATCGGAGCCTGGACCGAGCCGTCGTCCGGCGTCAGCGAGGTGTGCAGATGCATCGGCAGCGAGACCTCAACCTTGTCACCCTGCTTCCACCTGCGCTTCAGCGCCACGTAGCTCGACGGAGTGGCCTTCACCTTCTCCACCTTCCCGTTCACCTTGATCACAACGCCCTCGGTCGCCCAGTATGGAATGCGAACGTGCATCGTCATCGACGTCGGCCGCTCAGCCTGAACAGTCAGCGTCGTGCCCTCTTCCTCAGGGAAGTTCGTGTCCTGAATGACAGCGAGCTTCTTCTCCGGCCACTTCACCTCCGAGCCGATGAACAGGTTCACATACAGATCGCGTTTGTCGTGGAAGTAGATCGAGTCGTTCGTCTTGGCATACTCCTCGACGCCCGTTCCGGTGCAGCACCAGAATGCGTCGGTCGGCGTGCCGAAGGTCTTCCACGCGCCCGGCTTCAGCGGCACGTAGTACATCAACATGCCGTCCTTGTCCTGCGTGCCCAGACGCACGTTGAAGAGCAGCCGCTCGTAGTAGTCCATCACGCGAGGATCAATCGTCCAGCCATAAACATGACGACCCAGCTTCATCATGTTGTAGCTGCAGCAGCACTCCTCAGCGGCTGGCCCAAGATGCTGCGAGAGCTGCCCTGCAGCCTGCCAACCTTCGCCATCGCTGGTGCCGCCGGTCGCGTAGGTGTGCTCGGCGACGACTTCGTGGAAGAAGTAGTCCGCAATGGTGTGGTCGCGGTCTTCAGCAGTCAGTTCGTAACCACGCGCCGCGCTGATGGCCTGCGGAATATGCGTGTTCGCGTGCAGGCCCGCGAGGTGATCTTCACGCGCCGCCAGCGGATCGAAGAATGCCTTCTTGCTGAACCGCTTGCCCAGCGTCATATACTTCTGCTTGCCCGTCACTGCGTAGAGGTTGTACGAAACCTCGGACATGCCGCCGAACTCGACCCGCAGGACGCGCTGGAAATCATCCTCAGGGATGGGGGCCGACCACGCATCGGCCCAGTCCGCCATGCGCTCGCACGAGGCTAGCGCCTGCTCGTTGCCGCAGTGGACATACATATCCAGCATTCCGGCCATGATCTTGTGGTACGTGTAAAAGGGCGCCCACACGCGCTGATGCGCCTTCAGCCGGTCGTAGAAGTTCTCCGGATACGCGCCGAGATAGCCGTTCTCCTTCTGACACTTAATCAGTTCCGTCACCAGATCGTTCGCCTTCGTGCGCAGCGCCTCGTCCTTCGTGCTGGCGTAGGTGAGCGCGCAGCCGGACAGGTAGTGTCCGCCGGCGAAGTGGCCGCGCAGCTCGCAGTCCGGGGCCTCCCATCCGCCCAGCGGCTCCGCCGTGGAAGGCAGGCTGGCGGTGACGCGGAACATATGCAGCAGACGATCATTCGGCAGCGACGCGAGATACTTCGCGTTGATCTCCATCGCGTTTTTGAGCAGCCCATCGCGCAGTTGCACCTGCGTCATCGGGAACGGTTCGACCTTCCAGAGGACTTTTTCATAGCCGACATGATTGTTGCTGCGCGGAATGTCCAGCACAGCATCCTGCCCGAACGCAACGCCTTTGCGCGCCATAGCCAAAGCAGCGGCCGCTCCCGCTGCCGTTGAGAGAAACCGCCTGCGCGAAACCTGATCGAACTCCATGATTGCCATCTCCTTATGCTGCTTTTGACGGTGACGATATAACGTTTACTCGCCCAAGACAATGTAACCCAGCGAATGCATCATTGTATACATTTTCAGTCCATTTCTTTTCCCCTGCTCTTTACCCGCATTCAAGGCCTCCCTATAGCTGTTTTCCTTGAGGTATCGTCCCGATGGCATCCTCATCCACAAGGCAGTCCCCACTTTGTTGCTGTCATTCCCTTTGTGTCATTCCCGAAGGGAATCTGCGTTTCCATCCCGCTCCTTTTGTTTGTCATTCCCAAAGGGAATCTGCGTTTCGCATCGACCCGCGCCGGGCTACACCTCTACGGAAAATGCTCCAAGGAACCTCTGATTAAGTCTTCGTTTTGAGTCTTCGTTTTGAAGGGGCGTGGCTTCAGCCACGCCACAGCGTCCCTCCATTCAATGGGCTTTAGCCCCTGAGGGGATCTTCGCGGACTTAATCAGACCTTCCTTACGGGTTAGACGCACTCGACTTGGCCGACTTCTCTGCCAGCAGCCGCGAGAGCGCCTGAAGACACTCACGAGATTTGTCGCGTTCTCCTGTTTGCCGATACGCGCTGGCCAGACTGGTATAGACGGCAGGATTGCGCGGCTCCAGCCTCCGCCCAATCTCCAGATGAACCACCGCGTCCTTCGCGCGGCCTTCCATTAAATAGAGCTTGCCAAGAGCAATCTGCGAGGTGGAATAAGCAGGCTGCGCGGCGACCGAGGCCTCAAGCGCCTCGCGCGCCTCCGCGAACTGCGGCTGCCCCGGAGCGGCCCCTGCGTGCATCAGGACTGTGCCCAGCAGCGAGAGCATCTGATAATCGCGGTGCCCGGCCTTGATGCCCTCGCGCGCAACCGCGAGCGCATCGGCCAGCCTGTCCTCATAAAGCCGCTCCTGCACCAGCGCCAGATAGCCGATGTCGCTGCCGGGCGCAAGTCTGGCGGCGGCCGCAAACTCCGGCTTCGCCTCGTCGAGCCGGTCGAGCCGTGCGAGAAAGACGGCACGCTCGTAGTGCAGCCGCGCCGAGTCAGGCAGGTTCCGCAGTCCGAGTTCAACCACGCGGAGGCCCAGCTTATAGTCGTAATGATCGGTGCAGGCATCGGCCACGTAGGCGTAGAGCTTTTCGTCCCTGGGGGTCTGCCGCGCCGCGTCTTCAAGCGCCTTGTAGGCAGCGTCGGATTGCCCATCGCCGACATAAGACTGGGCGAGCAGATTGTTCACAGCGGCAGTATCGTGTCCCTCGGCGCGCAGATCGTTCAGCGTGCGGATCGCCTGTTTGAACTGACCTGTGCCGTAGTAGCAGAGCGCAAGATTGAACCCTGCCGCGTAGTCCTCGGGCGCGGCCTCGTGCGCCTTCGTCAGATACGGAATGGCTTCGGTGAAGCGTCCCTGCCGGGTCAGTTCGATACCCTGCTGAAGCTGCCCGGCATCCGGCGCTGCCCTATCAGTCGCGCCGGACGCAGGCGCCTGACCCCGCGCATACACGAGCAGCACGCCGCATAACAGGACCGCTATCCATATCCCTGCACTTCGATAGCGGCCCTGCGCCATGCTTCAACCTCGGTTGCGACGTCCTGCGTCGGAGAGCGGTACAGGCGGCCCCGCGTTCCAGTCCGGCGGCTCCTGTCCCAGAATATTGTGGACGAAGAAGTCTTCGAGCTTGCGCTGTCCATACGCGCCGCCCGCGCCGTGACCGCCGCCGGGAACGTAGAACAGATCGAAGGTCTTGCCCGCTTTAATCAGACGGTCGGCAACCTGAAACGTGGAGGAAGGATCGACGTTCTGGTCCATCTCGCCCACAACGAGCATCAGCTTACCTTGCAGCCGATAGGCATTGTCAACGTTCGACGAAGCGGAGTACTGCGGGCCAATCGGCCAGCCCATCCACTGCTCGTTCCACCATATCTTGTCCATGCGGTTGTCCTGGCAGCCGCTGTTCGACACGGCGACCTTGTAGAACTCCGGATGGAACAGCAGAGCGCCCATCGCGCTCTGTCCGCCCGCCGAAGTGCCGAAGATTCCAACGTTCGAGATGTCATACCAGGGGAACTTCTTCGCCGCCGCCTGGTGCCACAGGATGCGGTCCGGAAAACCAGCGTCCTTGAGGTTCTTCCAGGCAACGTTGTGAAACGCGCGCGAGCGGTTGTTCGTGCCCATGCCGTCAATCTTCACGACGACAAAGCCAAGCTCGGTCAAAGGTTCTGCGCGAGTGTTGAACGTATTCGGCACGAACGAGCCCTGCGGCCCCGCGTAGATGTCTTCGACGACCGGATACTTTTTGTTAGGGTCAAAGTTCGCCGGCTTATAAATGACGCCCCAGATGTCCGTCTTGCCGTCGCGTCCCTTGGCCACAAAGACCTCCGGCGCATGCCAGCCCGCGGCCAGCAGCTTCGTGATGTCGCCCTTCTCCAGCACCGCGAGCTGCTTGTTGCCATCAGTCTGGTAGAGCGCCATCGTCGGCGCTTCAGCGATGGTGGACCAGATATCGACGTAGTATTTTCCGTCGGGCGAATACTCCAGATGGTGATTGCCCGGCGCTTCCGGCAACGCCGTCAGGCCGGTGCCGTCGAAGTTGATGCGATAGCCGTGGACGAAGTACGGGTCTTCGCCGGGATTCATGCCGCTGGCCTCGAACCATATCTGGCGCTTCTGCTCATCGACATGGTTGACGGCGCGAACGACCCAGTCGCCCTTCGTAATCTGGTTCTCGATCTTCCCCGACTTGTCGTTGAGCAGATAGAGGTGCTCCCAACCGTCGCGCTCCGAGGCCCAGATCATCTCCTTGCCGTCGGCGATGTCGTAGCGATACTCCTTGCCGGTGTCCTGCTGGTTCATCACCAGCGGGCGATAGTCAACAAAGGTCGCGCTCTCTTCCGTGACCAGGCTGCGCGCCGCGCCCGTCTTCGCGTCCACTTCAATCACGCGATACACCTGATGTCCGCGCTGGTTGTACTCGAACGTGAAGCCTCGGTTGTCTTTCCACCACTCCGGCCGCGAGAGATCGAACGGATTCGGAAAGAGCTGATTGTCAATGTCGAACTGCCGCTTGTTCGCCACATCAAACAGTACCGGCTGCTGCAGGTCGAGCACATCGCCGGCCTTCGTATAGGGCACAGAGATGTACAGCGGCTGCAACTGCGTGGCCGGCGACGATTCGATGTAGTGAACTTCGCGGTGGTAGCCGGGACGAATGCGGTACGCAACCAGGTGCGTCGAGTCCGGCGACCAGACCAGCGTGCGCGGGGAATAGAAATTTCCCTCCGAGCCGTCGGTGCTCAAATCGACCGTCTGCTTGCCGTCCGCCGAGCGCACGAAGACGTTGTAGTTGTAGATATACGCAACCCACTTCTTATCCGGCGAAGGCGTTGTCCGGTTCGGATCATTGACGTCCTCGGCGCTCGTGTGGAAGCCGTCGTCGAAGCCGCCGGCTAAGATACGTCCGCCCGGACGCTCTGCTTTCGCGCAGGTATAGGCTGTCAGGTCGCAGCGCCAGCGCGTCATCCCAATCTGGAACTCGATCGCGGCGCGCTTCTCGGCAAAACGAAAGCGCATGAACGGCAGCGTCTGGGCCTTATAGTTCTCGCCGCTCGCCTTGCTGAGCGCCTCTGCCAGTCGCGCGTGATCAAACGGGGCCTGCTTAACGCCTGTCGTCGCATCGACGAGCACAAACTCGTGCCCGCCCTCGACGGTCTTGTTGTAGACAAAGCTGTCGCTGCCTTCTATCCACGTAACGTCGGCGGCGATGTTCAACGCGAGGTCGCGATACTTCTCATTGATCTTCGCAGCGCGCTCATAATCTGCGCGTGTCACTGCCGCTGAAGCAATTCCAGAAACCAGCACCCCCACAACCAGAGCAAAAACGAGACCCGTTCTACGTAACATCCCCTCTCCTTCTCTTCCTGGAAAACCGGCAGAAACAGTCACGCCGGACGAGTCGGAGGACAGCGTCCGGCGTGAGGTGATGATGCGTGTTGGTTAGAACTCGAAGTTGCCCCGAAGTTCAATGATGCGTCCGAAGCCGCTCAAGGTGTTGGTGACGCCGCCTCGGCCAAAGCTCGTGCTCTGGATACTGCCGCTCGGGCCGCCGAAGACTGGATGGTTCCAGACATTGAGGAACTCACCCTGCAGGCGGAACCGGAACTGCTCGTGCAGCGGGACCGTCTTCGAGACCGAGAGGTCTTGATAGAAGCCATGCGGCGCGTGCAGGTAGACAATGCTGCCGATCGTTCCCGGCGTGGTGTTGGGGGTGATGTAAGTGGAGTTTGCCCTGCCTCCGGTAGCAATGTACTTGGGATCAAGCAGGTTCGCATAGTTCTTGCCCGCGACGCGGTGAACGCCGACGGCCTTCTGGAGTTGCGACGTCGTAACGCCATGCAGATTGATGCCGTTGTCGCCGTAGTTGTTGAAGGTCCTGTAACCTCCGGTCAGCCGGAAGGGAGCGCCGGTCTGGAAAGTAACAATGGAGCCGACGGTAATGCCGCCGAATACCTTGTCCGCGACCGTATTGTTACCGATCAGCTTCCCTTTTCCGATGGGCAGGTCATAGGTGCCGTTGAAATGAGTCACCTGTTGGAGGTCAAACAGGCTGGGACCGTAACCCTGGTGAAGGTTGCGCAGCGAGAAGACCGTCAACGCACCGGTCCAGTCGTTCGGGCTGGCCGTTCCGAGCGAGTGGCTCCACGTGTAGTTGGCGTCGAACTGAAGCCCCTTCCACGCGCCCTGCCGCAGATCGACCTGGAGAGCGTTGTAGTTCGAGTAGCCGGCGGCCACCATGTAGCCCGTCGAGTTCCCCGCGGCGAACGGGTTCGCCTGGAAGACGTTGATGGGATACCCCGCGCCCGCGCCGGTGTAGCCGATGTTGTTCTTGCAAGGCCCGAAGCTTTCACCAACGAGATTGCAGAAGTACGGAACCGTGCCATTGATCCCGCTGAGCACGTTGGCAAACGAACCCGCCGCGCCGGTTTGCAGGTAGCGGACAAACTGCGCATTGGTGAAGTCGCTCGCGCCAGATCCGCCGAACGCAGCCGAGATCATGTGCAACGATCCGGGAGTGCCCTCGAAGGACGGGCTCTTAGCAGTTGGATGAGCAGCGACATACGCTGCCAGATTGGTCTGCGCCTGCTTGAACTCCGTCAGGAAGCCATTCTCGAAGATGTTAACTTCGTTCGGGTTGATGTTAATCCACTGATGAATGGTGCGGTTGCCGTTGTAGCGGACTTCAAGGACCCGCGAACCGCCCAGGGACCGCTGGAAGCCGAAGTTCCACGACTCGCTGTACGGCTGCTGGATCTTCGGGTTCAGGCCATTGACACCAGGACCGCCGATGAAGGTGTAATCGGACTGAGAAGCTGTTTCCTGATACGCCGTCGGAGCGTATCCAAGCGGGGGAACCGGCTGTCCCAGTGACAGGCTGCCGGGAGCGAAGGTGCCAGTCTGGCCGGTATTGTTTGCATTCAGGAAGAAATCCTGGAAGTAGAACGAGCCGTAGTCGGCCGCGTTGTTCCAGAAGTACTGGCCCGGCTCAGTAAAGCGGCGCAGCGCGAAGCCGCCGCGAATGACCGTCCCGTCGCCAAACAGCGATTTGGCGAAGCCGTCCGTGAACTTCGGGTTCCACGCAAAACCGACGGCGGGCTGCGGAGTCATCCTCCACGCTTGATACGGCCGCGGGTTGGTCGAGAGCACCGGATTCATATTGCCGGGCAGATGTCCGGGCTGGAAGAGATTGCCGTTGCCGGACGGACCATAGATGTCTCCGGGAGAGGCCGAGTGATACGCGCCGGTCAGGTCGTGCTGCGGCACGCCGAAGTCCCAACGCAGGCCGTAGTTCAATGTGAGAGAAGGCGTGACCTTCCAGGAGTCTTCTGCAAACAGTCCGGTCGAGCTGACAACCTCGTCAAGGTTATAGGCGCCGATCTTGTGCTCGAACTGCTTGGTTTGAGAATTGTAGGGGAACGTTCCGTCGATTTCCGAGACCCTGCCGACAAGGACTGCATAGAGCTGTCCGGCCGCGGAGATCGCGGTATCGTCGGCGTTGGGCATGGACGAGGTAGTGAATGCATTGAGAGCTGGGTCGCCAGTAGCGAGGCCGAGATGGTTGTTGTTGTATCCGACGGGCGGGTTCCAGTAGTGGTCCTGCTCGCGGTACCACGACACACCGAAGCTGACGGCGTGCGCGCCATGCTGCCAGGTGACGGAATCAGACGCGCTGAGGATGGGATAGAAGGTCGAAACGGGAGTCTGGTACGCCAGACCGGACATGGTGCCGGACGCGCCCGGGTAGTCCCACCAGACCGTAGGCTGGGTCGCATAGAGCGGCGCCGCGTTATAGGCGAAACTCGTGGCGTTGTACAGGTAGCCCAGCTTCAACTGGTTGATGAAGTTGGGGGTAGCAATAAAATCCATGCCGTAGGAGAGGGTGTAGTTCTTCGAGCGATTTCCCGCCACCTGGTTAGCGAAGTCCTTGCCGGGAAAATCCGCCGCGGTCACAGTCGGTTGATACCGGTTCGTCATCAGCATGGACAGGTACATCTTGGTCCGCTGGGAAAGGTTGTAGTCGATTCGCCCGCCGGGGTAGTACCGCTTATCGGGCGCGCTGTTGTTCCACAGCAGCGAGTTGAAATTGGGGTCCGTGGTCGAAGTCACTCCCTGGCCGGAAGTAGCTTTGTTGATCAGGTCAAACTGCGTTGCCGTAATCGCGTTGATTGTGTTCGGAAGTGAGGAATTGCTCTGATGGGCGAGGTCGAGTACGTTGACCGTGTGGGCCTTGCCATCCGTACCCTGGTAGACAAAATCACCCTTCTGCGCACCGGCGGTGAAGATGTTGTTACTCGCCGTGAACGATCCGGGCTGTTTGGACATGGCAAAGGAGCCGAAGAAGAAGAGCTTGTCGCGGAAGATCGGCCCGCCGACGCTCCCACCAAAGTCGTTCAGGATAAGCGAGTTTCTGCGGACGTGGGCTACATTGTTGCTATAGGTGTTGGAGTTGAGGCCCGCGTTGCGGAAGTCCTCGTAGATCCGGCCGTGGAAGCGGTTGCTGCCGCGACGAGAGACAAAGTTCAACTGCGTGCTCGACTGGCCATAACCCGAGTTCAGGTCGAGCTGGTCGGTCTGGATCGTCATCTGCTCGATGGTCTCAAGACGCGGCGAAACCGAGGGCTGCGTGTTGCCGCCGAACTTCATACGATTCGGGCTGCCGACCACTCCGTCGATGTTGCTGCCCTGGTCGGTGGAAGGAAGTCCGTTGAACGTGCCGTTGTACCCGGCGACGAGGCGCGAGAACGCAGTCAGGTCGCGCCCCTGTAGAGGCAGGTCTTCGATCTGCTTCATATCAACGACCGTGCCGAGAGCGTTGGAACTGGTTTCCAGCAGCGGTGTCGTCGAGCCCGTCACCTCTACAACGGTTGATACTTCGCCAACGGCGAGTTGGACGTTCAGCGGAGTCACGTGCGCTGCCTGCACCTCGACTCCCGGAAAGACCTTCGTCGCATAACCCTTCATCGAGACCGTCAGCTTGTAAGCGCCGATCGGCAGGTCTACAAAGGTGTAGATGCCTTTGCTCTCGGTCACGCCCTGCCAGGTGCTGTTCGTGGACGCCTGCACCAGCTCCAGCTTCGCGCCGGGAATCACCGCGCCCGTTGCGTCGGTCGCGCTGACGATGATCTTGCCTTGCGAGCCGGTCTGGCCAAAGGCTGGCATAGTGGAGATGCCAAGCGCAAAGGCGATCGCAAGAGCTACACAGATGAAAAATCTATTGTCTCTAAAATACATACTGACCTCCAAAATTTCGTGCTTCCATCAGGGACCTCGTAGTTCTGGTGCGGTAAGTTCAAGAGCGCGGGATGCGCGAGAAAACGTTGCCTTGCGCAGCCGTGCGAATCGGAACAAGCCCTCTCTTTTACTGTGACCCACTTTGTACACATTTATGAATTTGTTGTCAATGTATAATTTGGCAGACACCAAAATGCATACCTTCTGATTCACAAATACGCCCCTGGTGGGCTATCCTGAACGGCATCCCGGCGGCGTCAGTCCCGCCTATGGAGACCTGCAATGACGGACAATATCCCATTTCGGCTCAGATATTTGCGCCCTATCCTGACCCTGGGGTTGATGGCGCTGGCGTCATTGCCCTGCGCTGCCCAGGCCGCGAAAAGGGCGTCCGCCACCTCATCGGCCTCCGTGCAACAGGCCGTCAAGCTGGCCGCGACAGGACGATGCAAAGAGGCCGTGCCGGTCCTCAGACGCGGTCTGCCCCGCGTCACGGAAAAAGACCTTCGTTACCACGCCGCCATGGCGCTCACGCGCTGCGCGATGGGGATGAACGATGACCAGGACGCCGCCGACTCGCTGCTGCTGCTCAAGCGCGAGTTCCCTGCCGACCCGGAGGTGCTCTACATCACCGCGCACTACTTCTCCGAGATGGGCATGCGCGCCGCGCAGGAACTCGTCGCAAAAGCGCCAGCATCCTACCAGGCGCAGAGGCTGCAGGCAGAGGCGCTCGAATCCGCAGGCAAGAACGACGAGGCCGCCGCCATCTATAGCAGGATTCTCGCGGACCATCCGAAGACACCGGGCATTCACTATCGGCTTGGCCAGATACTGCTGGCCGAAGCAGGACCGACCGGCTCCACCGACAAAGCGAAGGTCGAGTTCCAGAAGGAGCTGGAGGTCGATCCCACCAACGCCGCCTCCGAGTTCATCCTCGGCGAACTGGCCCGCCGCGCCGGACAGTGGGATGACGCGATTCCGCACTTCACGCGCGCCGCGACGCTCGACGTGGGCTTTGCCGAAGCGTACCTCGCTCTCGGCATGACGCTCAATGCATCCAGCAAATTCGCCGACGCGGTCAAGCCGCTGGAACATTACGTCGCGCTTGAGCCAGGCGACCCCGCCGGACACTATCAGCTCGCCATGTCCTACGCGCGCACCGGCAACAAGGCAGGCTCGACGGAGCAGCTCGCGCTGCAAGCCAAAGCAGCCAGCGCCGCCCAGGCGACCGATACCACGCAGGGTCACTCCGTTCCGCAATAACATGTTCAGGACCCCGCACCGACTCTCGCGCAGAAGCTTTCTCCATGCGGCCTCGGCAGCCGCGCTGGGAGCGGCGTCCAAGCCTTCGCTTGCTCATGCGCTCCTCGCTCCGGAAGCATCCGCCGCCACGCAGCCCGCGTTCGTCGAAGTTCCCTCCTCGAAGAGCGGGATCCACTGGGCGCACACCGCCGGGCTTTCTCCGCAGATGTATCTTCCCGAAACCGTCGGTCCCGGCTGCGCCTTTCTCGACTACGACAACGACGGATGGATGGACATCTACCTCGTCAACAGCGGCCCCTGCGATTTCTACAAGCCTGCCCAGCCCCTGCGCAACGCGCTCTATCGCAACAACCGCGACGGCACCTTCACCGATGTCACGCTCAAAGCAGGCGTCCCGGGCAACGCCTACGGCATGGGCGTCGCTGTAGGCGACTACGACGGCGATGGCCTGCCCGACCTCTACGTCACGCAGTATCCAAACAGCATCCTCTACCACAACAACGGCGACGGCACCTTCACCGACGTGACCGCCAAAGCAGGCGTAGCCGCGCCCGGCTGGGGCACCAGCGCCGTCTGGTTCGACTACGACAACGACGGTCGACTCGACCTCTTCGTCTGCCGCTTCGCCGACTTCGACAAAGCGAAGAACGTCACCTGCGGGCCACCCGATGCACGCTTCTACTGCAAGCCGAACGTCTACAAGCCGCTCCCCTCACGCCTCTTTCACAACAACGGCGACGGCACCTTCACCGATGTCAGCGCCGAAACCGGCATCGCCGAGACCCTCGGCAAAGCCTGGGGCGTGGTCGCCGCCGACATCAACAACGACGGCTGGCTCGATCTCTTCGTCGCCAGCGACACCGCGCCCAACGCGCTCTTCGTCAACAACAAAGGCAGCTTCACCGACATCGGCACGCTGGCAGGCGTCGCCTACAGTCCCTTCGGCGTGGCGCGCTCCGGCATGGGCGTCGATGCCGTCGACTACAACCAGGACGGCTGGCTCGATCTCTTCGTCGCCAACGTCGATCACGAGTCCTACGCGCTCTACCGCAACAACCGCGACGAGACCTTCGACGACGTCTCCATCGCCACCGGCATCGGCCCCGTAACTACGCTGATGAGCGGCTGGGGCCTCAAATTCTTCGACTACAACAACGACGGCAACCTCGACCTCATCCTCTCGAACGGCCACCCCGACACCACCATCGATCGCCACCAGCTCGGAGTCCACTACTTCGAGCCGATGCTGCTCTTTGAGAACAATGGCACCGCGTGGAAGAACGTGAGCGCCGAATCCGGCCCCGTCTTCGCGCGGGACATCGCAGGCCGCGGTCTCGCGCTCGGCGACTTCAACAACGATGGCGCGGTCGATGTCCTCGTCGCCGTCAACAACGGCCCACCCGTACTGCTGCGCAACACCGCTGCAGAAAAAAATCACTGGCTCGGCCTGCGCCTCATCGGACGCAAAGCCAACATCGACGCCATCGGCGCGAAGGTCGTCTATCAGGCAGGCACGCTCAAACGCACCGTCACCAAAGTCGGAGGCGGCAGCTATCTCTCCTCACACGACCCGCGCATCGTCCTCGGCCTCGGCCACGAAACAAAGCTCGACTGGATCGAGATCCACTGGCCCCAACCCAGCGGCAAAGTCGAACGCCTCACCTCCCTGCCCATCGACCGCTACATCACCATCGTCGAAGGACAGGGAAAGTGGACCCAGGTCTGAAGTTCATGCCATTTTTTGTAGTGTCATCCTGAGCGGAGCAGACCGCGTTTTGCGGTCTGCGTAGTCGAAGGACCTGCGGTGCGAAGTTTCTGCTTATGCAAAACAACCGCGAACTCAGAACCACGTAGCGCCCTCACTCCGCCCGCAACAGAATCACCCCATGCGGAGGCACCACCGCAGTTGTGTACATCCCGCTGAACGTACCCAGGTCCTTCTTCGCCCAGATGTCGTAGAGCTTCGCCGAACCGTTCACTCCCGCCGTCTTCAAATCAAACGTCATCGTCAACGGCATCGTCCAGCGATTGAAGATCGCAATCGCCTTGTCCCCATTGGCCAACGGACGCGCCCACACCTCCAGCGGCCCCTCAGCGGCAACACGATCTCCCTGCCGCCCCAGCTTGTCCTGATCAATCGCAATCACATCACGATTCGTCAGAATCGCCAGCGTCTCCGGCGTCATCGTAGTCAAGTCGTTGCCCGCAAGTAGCGGCGCGGCCAACATCGCCCACAGGCTCATGTGCGTGCGGTACTCATTCTCGTTCATCCCGCCGTTGCCCACCTCCAGCATGTCGGGATCGTTCCAGTGCCCCGGCCCCGCGTACTTGCCGAGCCCAGCCTGCGCAAACCCAATCTCCGCCATGCGCGCGTAGTTGTCTTCAATATCGCCGCTCGTCCGCCAGAGATTGCCGCCAGCCTGCGCACCCCAGCGCCACACCGCCTCCCACCCATACTGGCAGAGGCTCAGCACAATCGGCCGCCCCGTGCGCGCCAGCGCATCGTGCATCTTCTGGTAGACCGCCTCCATCACCTGCTGCGACTTCACGTGATCATGCCCCGCCTGCTCGCTCAGCTCCTTCGTATAGCTGCACAAGTCGTACTTCAAATAATCGATCCCCCACGAAGCATACGTATCCGCATCCTGCTGCTCATGCCCCAGACTTCCCTCGTAGCCGGCACACGTCTTCGCTCCCGGCGAAGAATAGATCCCCAGCTTCAACCCCTTGCTGTGAACGTAGTCGGCAAGCGCCTTCATGTCGGGAAACTTCGAGTTGGGATGAATCCGCCCCTCGGCATCGCGCGTCCCCTCCCACGTGTCGTCGATGTTGATGTAGACATACCCCGCATCCCGCATTCCAGACGACACCATCGCATCCGCCTCCGCGCGAATCGTCTTGTCGTCCACCTTGTCCGCAAAGTGGTTCCAGCTATTCCACCCCATCGGCGGAGTCGCGGCAGGACGGCTCGACGCCCGTGCCTGCGCACCAGCCGCGCCATCAAAACCCACAACCGCCGCACACCCAATCACCGCGACGACAACAAGACACTTCATCCGCATAAATTTCCTCCAAATCCATTGACCTAAAAATGAACTCTTCACAGGGCTGCTGATAGTAGCTGCAGACAACTCATCCTCATCGCCCTTCGGTGGGAGCGCAGGGCTTCACCCCTGCGAAAATCCGGCAAACTCAAAGAGCTTTGTGGTGCTGAAAAGTCTCTGCCGGTGCCTTTAGGATTAGCGTGGAGCTTCAGCCCCACGAAAATGCCGACAGATACAAGGGGCTTTAGCCCCGGGCCGTTTTCTTTCCACCGAACACCGCCGCCTATCGCTGCCTCAGCACAACCTCCGTCGCACCATGCTTCAGCGGAACAACATAAGCGCCACGCTCCTCGCGGAGCGCCTCCGCCGGAGCGAACGAGCCAACGCCCGCAATCTTCGCCGGCTGCTCAATGCGCAGCCGCGCCATAGAAGTAAACTCCGCAGCTCCGTCCAGCGTCAGCCGCACTGTGCGAGTCGCAGTGTCGAACTCAACGCTCTTGAACTTGCCCGCATCCAGCGTCAGCCACAAACCAAACGGCGCAAGATAGAGACGCTCCCGGAACGAATCCAGCGGCGTCACCGTAACCGTCGCGCCACGCGCCTTCAGATTGCCGCCAAAAGCAAGCCAGCCCAGCGCGGGATCATCCGTCACATACGTTGCCGTGTTGAACGCATGGCCGAAGAAGCCCGAGCCGTAGTCGCCGCTATACGGATCGAACGCGAGCATATCGGGGAACGAGTGAAACGCCGCCGAACCGAACCCCTGCTGGTCGATGTTGCTCAGCTCGCCCATCGTTCCGCCGTAGCCAACGCGCAGCAAATACAGATCGTCCGGATGATCGCGGTACTCGCTCAGCAGCGGAATCGCATTGATGCCCGAGCCGTAATGATGCAACTGCCGCTCCAGCCGCTCGACCTTGCCTCCATAAATAAAGTCCCAGTATCGCCGCGCGCTGCCGTTATATCCCCAGCTCGGAATCGTCGGGTCGTAGCCGAGAATTGCGTCGAGCGTCACCTCCGCCTTGTCCTGATAGCCGAAGTACTTCGTCCACGCATAGACCTCCTCCTGCCCCGTCGAATCCCACGGCATCTCGCTGCCAAACGGATACGCCTCACCCTTCCAGCGGTCCGCGCGTCCGTGCATCGCGGCCTCCATCGTATTGGCGTTGTCCGTCATTCCTTCGCGCTTCAGGTCAAGCAGAATCTGGACGAAGACATCTCCTTCCATCTGGCCGAACCGCGTGTAGTACGGCGCGTCCTTCATCATCGCCATCGTGGTCTCGTAAGCATGATCGAGATACCACTCCCACGGATGGTTCGTCACCAGCCCCGGATGATTCCGCGCCAGCCGATACAGCACCCAGTACGCCGCCGCCACATGCGGGTAGTTGAACGAGCGCCCAAGGTCTTCGGACTGCTTCTCGTTCCAGCTCGTCCAGCTCTTCCAGTTCAGGTCGCTGCGATAGTAGCCCGGAGGCAACTTGTCCGGCTGATAGTAGAAGAGACTCTTGCGCACGCCATACATGCCCGGCCCATCCTTCATCTGGAGCCCGCCCCACAAAACATGATCGACAAACTGCTCGTACTTCTCGATCTCCGCTTTGTTCGGTTCGCCAAATTCCTTCATCGCCAAAGCAAGCCACGACCCCGCACCCGCCTCATCGCTCAATCCCGCAATCCACACACGGCTGTCCTGCGTCACCTGCTGGTTCGCCTGGCGGTCATAGCTGATCGCCGAAGGGCTGCGCCCGAACGGGTCCTTCGGATCGACAAACCACTGCTTCGTCGTGAGGAAGTTGCCGAAGTCCGCGACCGCCTCCGCCTCAGGCTTGATGACCCGATAGCTGATCGTCTGCAACAGCCCATCTTCATATCGAATGGACACACGCGCCTGCCCCCACGTCTTGCCGCGCAGCACATAATCCTGCCACCCGCCCGGAGAGACCGCGCCCTTCTGCACGCTGATCGCGCCCGCCGGGTCCACCGTAATCGAGCGCACCTTCTCCGGATACTTCAGAAACAGATGCCCCTCGATGTCCTCAGGCAGAATGTATCCCGGCACGCCCACGGCCACCGGCCTGCGATTCGCAGTCAGAGTTTTTTCAATGTCGCGGATCGAGTCCGACACCAGAAATTGCACGCCGAACACGCGCGTCTCGCCCGGCTTTAGCGTGATCGTCGTCGCCGCGTTCCACGGCCTGGCGTTCTTCCATTCATTCTCCTGATACGCCGCGCTCGCCACCATCCACTCGTAGAATCCTTCAAACGTCATGCTGCGCTGCGTTGGGTCATTGAAGATCTCAATCTTGTGATCAGGCCCACGATGATTCAAGATCGGTCGATACGCCTCAAACGGCGTCTTCCCTTCGGGCGTCACCACCAGCGCCGGCCCATGCCCATTCAGGCGCGTCACCTGCAGGTAGCCCGCATCCTCTCCTATATATGGATCATAAAAACTGCACGTTTCGTGTGCCTGCGCCAGCGTTCGCTCGCTGATGATGTTGTTAAACACCATCGGAATCCCCAGCGAGCCAATCTCCACCGGCTGGCTGCTCTTGTTCGTAATCGAGAATTGCAGGCCAAACTTTCCGTTCGTCACCGTCCACGAACGAACAACGCGCAGCGGAATATCCGCAGCAAGCGTCGGCGCCAGATCTGCCGCAGCCAGCACATTGCCGGACGCCGCCAGCGGCGTCACAGGATGCCGCGCATACGCAGTCGAATAATCCTTCCACGGCCCCGCCGCACCCACGCGTAGCCGCAAATCAATGTCGCCAAGATGGAAGTAGCCATCCTGCGACCGCTCGACCAGTCTGTCGCCCGGCGTGAAGTCGAACCCACCCGCTCCCTTCGGCTTCAACGCAGCGATGGTCTCCGACGACTTCACCAGTGTCACATCGAAGCCCGGCGTGTCGAGCGTCACGTATCCGTCAGCAAGCATCGGCCCCGGCGTAGGCGGAGTCCTTGGCCGACGTTGCCCCACGGCGGGAAGCACAAGACCAAAGACCGCAAACAGCACCATCACACGGCGAAGGCAAACAAACTCAGCACGAATCACACGCTCTCTCAATGAGTCCCTCATTTCAATCCATCACGTTTAAAAGCTCAATCCATTGCATTCAAAAGCGCCACAGGCGCGCCCTGTACCAGCCTGGGGCAACGCCCCAGGAACAGATGCAACCTGAAAAACCAAGGGCTGAAGGCCCGTCCTATCACTTCGTCACTCTAAGCAACCTCTGTCTTCGTTTTGAAGGGGCGTGGCTTCAGCCACGCCACCATGTCCCCCACTTCAATGGGGCTTTAGCCCTTGAGGGAATCTTCCTGGACTTAATCAGACCTTCCCTAAAAAGCCTCAACCCGCACATCGCCTTTCTAGCTAAACTGCGCCACCACTTCAAAGTGCTTCTGATCTCCCGTAGCAATCACGACCGTGTCATTATGCGGTCCGCTCGCCTGCATCGCCTTGCCATTCACCGTAATCGTGCGCAGCGTGTTGTGCTGCGGCAACCGAAATTTAATATGCAACACCCTCGGCCCATCTCCGTCTTCAGGCAGCATAACCGACGCCACAATGCGGTTGCCGTCCTTAGCCCTCATGCGGAAGCTCACGCGACCCCATCGCGTCGGCGATTCTTCAATCCCAATCTCCTGCCCGGAGACGAGCCACTCCCGCGGCAATCCTTTCCCCAGATACAGACGGTCCTCATCCGAATCTTCCAGCACCAGCATCCACCGGACCAGCAGCGGAATCGTCTGTTGCGCGGGAATACAAAACAACGCCGTGCCGCCGCCGATACCCGACACCTCACCCGCCGTCCAGCTTCCCCGCGTGTGATCGTGATACCGATGCGCATACAGAAACAGCAGATACTCCTCCACGCGGTCCAGTCGCAACAACTGCTGCGCATACCCATACGAGATAAACCCAAGTATCGCGCGATCATGCACGTTGGGTCGCCCTACGTTGGCGACAACACCCATCGTCGTCGCGCCATACGCACGCATACAGTCGATCACCAGCCCCGCCAGCTCCGGCGGAAGCACGTCAGCCTGCAACAACTCCGCATACGCGCGATGCGGCCACTGCTGCGGGCTCGGATGCTCCTGTGCCATCGACTCCCTGAAGGTGAGCTTCGCGCCGGGAAGCGGCCCAATATACGGCGGAGACATATCGTGACGCACGTTCTTCTGCACGCTCCCCACGAGCGTGTGCGAAAGCCGCTGGCTGTGCCTGAGCCATTCGCCGGCCAGTTTTTCCATGCCGGCGTTCGCCTTGTCGCGATTCAGCATCCGCCATGTGCGCGCAAGGTCCTTCAACCCACGCGCCGCAAACGCACTGTTCGCAAAATAAGGCTGCCACCACGTCATCGGCGTGCGCATCAGGCACGAGTCCGACTCGTTCCATCCATGAATCAAACCATAGCCCGGATCATCCGGCGCAAGCCGCAGGCTCTCATCATGCAGCGTAGTCAGCACCGCAGCCGTCGCTTCAAACTTCGCCTGATGCTTCCAAAAAAGTTCGCGGTCATGCGTGTAGTTGAAATACCGCGCAATCAGCGAGAGCATCAGCCCATACTGGCCCGTCTCCGGCCCGCGCATATTCACCATGCCCTTCGCATCCACGAAGTCCGAGTAGTAGTTGTCGAGCACATCGCGCGCCATCTCGAACCGCCCCCACTCCAGGTTCGTATAAAGCGCGCTCGTAAAGATGTCCTGAAACCCGTCGTACTCCGAGCCGTAGTAGTCGCGGTCCACCGCGCCGTACTTCGGATACACGCCTCCCGGCCGCACCATCTGCTCCTTCACAAACGCATAGCGCGACATGTCCACCCACGACTTCTCCGGCAGCAGCACAGGAACCGCATCGTGCATCTGCCGGTCCCAGTACAAGCTGAACTCAAGCAGCGCGCGATAGAAGGCTTCAAGCTCCGGGTCTTCGCGCGCAGGCGGATACGCAGGATAGCTATACCCAAACTCGACCTTCGTCATCTTCCCGTCTTCCACATGCGCGGTGCGATGCCACGTCTGGACAATAAACCTGTCCTTCGCCGCGACATCTCCAAAGACAATCGTCTCGTAGTACGCCGTCTCCGAAATCGGCATCGCCGTTCGCGCCGCAGGCATCCACCCGCCCACCAGGCCCTCATACCGTTTTGCAATCAACTCCGCGCTCAAATCCGGAAACGACTGCACCGGATGATAGGTCCGCGTGTTGCCGCCCGGATAAACCGGCATCGTATCCTCGCACTCCCGCGTGCCGACAAACGTGTCCCACCTCGCCCGCCCGAAAGCTCCCTCACCATGCACAGACCCCTGCGGCGGCGCAGCCGTCCGCACTCGCTCCGGATCAGGATCACCATGCTTGAGTAACTCATCCGCCAGCAGATCAGGCCCCGCCATGCCGATGTCGCTCATCTTCAATCCGAGATATGGAGTGCCTTCAGCAAACGCCGCCTCTGCACTCTTCATCAACACACGGCTGCTGCCGCCGGACGATAGAAACGTGATGGCCCCATCGCGGACCCGCAGGTCCTCATAGACCCTCCACGTCTCGTCACCTCGCTTGAAGCTGCACAGCAGAGTATGCCCATCCACCTGATGATCCACCGTCGCGTGCCGCTGCGGTCCAGCGCCGCCGTTTCTCGCAGCCGGCTCCGCATCGCCCATCTGAGCCAGAGCGGGCAAGCCGTTCATGCCCGCCGTGGCAATCGTCATGCCTTTCAGAAATCCGCGCCTGTCCATATACACTCCGCTACTTCGATGGCCCCGCCGCGCCCAGAGGATTCGGCCCGTAGAACTTCCAGTTCGTCGTGAAGTCGCGCGTCAACTTCTGGTGTGTCAACACCGCTCGCAGCATCTCAACCGGCATCGAGTTCTCGCGCAGCACCGCATCATTGAACTGGCGGTCCGTCATCTTGCCCGAATCAACCAACTCCTTGTGCAGCTCGCGGAACTGGAGCGCACCCATCAAATAAGCAGACTGATACAGTGGCCCGACAGACCCATCGAACGAGCGCCGCACCTCAGCCGTCGCATTGTCCGGCTCGTGCCCCACGCTTTGAATCAGGAAATCGACGCACTGTTGCGGAGTCCACTGCCCCAGATGAAACTTCATCGTGAAGAGCACGCGCGCCGAGCGATGCATCCTCCAGAACAGCGCACCCACCTTCTCCTCCGGAGTCGCGTCAAAGCCCTTGTTCCAGAACATCATCTCCCAATAAAACGCATTCCCCTCCGTCCAGAACGGCGTGTCGAATGCGCGCCGATACGGGTGATACCGCTGCCCCATATACCACTGCAAAAAGTGGCCGGGAATCATCTCGTGAAACGCCGTCGCGTGCGACATCGGAATGTTGTTCCCGCGCATCGACATCTCGCGCTGGTCGTAAGTCATCGTGTCAGTCGGGAACGAGATGCTGATAATCGACCCGCCGGTAAAGAACGGATTCACCAGTTGCCGCTGCGGCGTCATCATCTCCATCCGCCACGTCTCCTTCGCCAGCGGCGGCACCGTCACCAGATCGTTCTTGTCCACAAAGTCGATGCCCTCCGTCACCAGCTTGCGAATCTCTTCCGGCTGCTCGCCCGGCTCCACATGCATCGTCTTCACTTTTTCCAACGCCTTGTGCCAGTCGTTGCCATACCCCATCTCGTTCGAGGCCTGAAGCATCTGCTTCATGCACCAGTCCATCTCCGTCTGGGCAATCGCAATCAACTCCTCCGGCGTGTACGGAATCATGTTGTCCTTCAACTCCGCCATCAACGCATCGCGCCCCACCGGGTCGCCAATGATCGTCGTCTTGTCGTCAGCGGAGATTCCAATCACCTTCTCCTTCAAAAACGCCGAGTAGTTCTTCAGCGATTGGTCGGCCGCTTTATATGGCCCATCCACCCACCACGTAAACTCCGGATCGTATCCGCTCGAAAAATCGAACCAGTCCTTCAACGCGCCGCGCAGGTTCTCCACCTGACGCACCGCGCGGTTCGCCACCGCTTTGCTGACCAGCGTGCCTGCCTGTTTCTGCGCCATCAACTGCTTCTCGGTCGCGGCGATCTCTTTCACCATCGCGGCCAACTGCCCCGCCGCCTGCTCGGCATTCGGCTTCTCCATCCGGCGCTGGCCGTCGTCGAAATCAACAATCGTCTTCGCAAATGGAAGCAACGGCGCCATCTCCTCCGCCTGCTTCTTTCGGATGGCAAGCTGGTGCTGCTGCGACTGAATGCGATTGCGCAGCAACAGATAATCCACCTGGTCTTCTTCCGGCATCGCATCGAAGTTCAGCTTCTCCAGCGCCGCAAGCTGGTCCGCGTAAAACTTCTCAAAGCGTTCCATCCTCGCCGGAGCAAGCGCCAAATCGTAGCTCCGCATCAACCCGCGCTCATCAGCCGAGTACTGCTCCACCACCGATCGCATCTGGCTCTCCTGCACAGACGCCGTCCGTACCGCCGCCGGACAAACGCGCCCCGGCAGCAACATTGCCGCCATCGCCACCGCACCTGCCAGACCTCGTGCAATACCCTTTGCCATGCCTGCCCCAATCCTCACGCCCTGCCTCCGAAAACGATTTCTCCCTCGCCGCCATCCTCGCATGTCGTTCTGGACACACATGAAAATAGCTGCGACGTGACGGATGAGTTTATATCACGATATATTTAGTGTTGTATACATTTTAGGATTTATATATCATCTCCCTGAACAGAGTGTCGAAAAGTACTTGTCGTGAAAGGACACGTTTGACAGGATGAGGCAAAATTCGCGCGTTATGTTCTTCGGTGGGAGCGCAGAGCTTTAGCCCTGCGAGAGACCCAACAAATTCAAGGGGCTTTAGCCCCGGGCCTTTCTTCCAGCCAACTCAATCACGTTTTCACCAACCTTTAGGGCATTTTTAGTTCAAGTGGTTACAAAACTTCGGGTGCCCCATCCTTTGTGCGTCTTTTGCACAAAGGGTGGGAGACCACAACTCTCCGACTCGACTGTCACAACGAGACCGAAACCGCTCTAACCCCTGCGCTGGATACCATTTTCGCTCCATGCCATCGCCTGAACGCTGCCAGACCAACCCCACCTTCGAGGAGAACCAATGAACTGGGCCGGAGTAATGCCTGCAATGACCACCCCTTTCGACAGCCACGGCGCCGTCGATCACGCCTTTCTCGCGCAGCACGCCGCCTGGCTTCTGGGCAACGGATGCACCGGCCTCGTCCTGCTTGGTTCGCTTGGCGAGGGCGCGACGCTTGATGCGGACGAAAAAATCGAAGTCCTGAAGACATCTATCCGCGCCGCGAAGGGTAAAGCACCCATCGTGGCGGCCATCTCTTCGCTCTCCACCGCGGCCTCGGTCAAGCTGGCGAAGCAAGCCGAGCAGCTTGGCTGCGAAGGCCTGCTCGTGCTGCCGCCCTACGTCTACAGCACCGACTGGCGCGAGATGAAGCAGCATGTCTCGGCCATCATCGGCGCGACGAAGCTCTCGTGCATGTTGTACAACAACCCCGTCGCCTACAAGACCGACTTCCTCCCCGAGCAGATCGCTGAACTCGCCGCCGAGCACGCGAACCTGCACGCCGTCAAAGAGTCGAGCACCGACGTGCGCCGCGTCTCCGCCATTCGCGCCATCCTGAAGGACCGCCTCAAAATCTTCGTCGGTGTCGATGACGTGCTCGTCGAGGGCGTAGCCGCCGGAGCAACCGGATGGATCGCCGGCCTCGTCAACGCCTTCCCCGCCGAGTCGGTCGCGCTCTTCAACCTCTCCCTCGCCGGCAAGCATGACGAAGCATTCGCGCTCTACCGCTGGTTCCTTCCGTTGCTCCGCATGGACACGGTGCCGAAGTTCGTGCAACTGATCAAGTGGGTGCAGGGCGAAGTCGGAGCAGGCTCAGCCGGCGTCCGTGCTCCACGTCTCGAACTCATCGGAGCGGAGTTGGCCGAAGCGCAGCAGGTCCTCAGCACGGCACTCGCAAATCGTCCTAAGATGAATGAGGTTCCCATCTCCAACTTCAAAGGTGCATAAATGACAGAGGGCCGCGCGCAGGCAGCAGTAGAACTTCACGGACGTTCGCTCATCGGCGGCACGTTCGCCATCGAAGGCGCTGACGCCTTTCGCGGCTTCTCTCCCTCCGATGGCCGGGAGCTTGAGCCCACGTATCTCTCCACCCGCCCCGCGGATGTCGAGCGCGCAGTCACGCTCGCAGTCCAAGCCGCGCCGTTCCTCGCTTCAAGCACAGGCACAGACCGCGCCCGCCTCCTCCGCCGCATCGCCGACGGCTTCGACCGCGCCGCCGAAGCACTCATCGACCGCGCAAATCTCGAAACCGCCCTGCCTCGCCCCCGCCTCACCGGCGAAGTCGCGCGCACCAGCAACCAGCTTCGTCTCTTCGCCAACGTCGTCGAGGAAGGCTCGTGGGTCATGGCGCGCATCGACACCGCAGACCCCGCACGCACTCCGCCCAAACCCGACATCCGCTCCATGCTCCGCCCGCTCGGCCCGGTCGCCGTCTTCGGCGCGAGCAACTTCCCGCTCGCCTTCTCCGTCGCCGGCGGAGACACCGCATCCGCGCTCGCCGCAGGCAATCCAGTCATCGTCAAAGCCCATCCCGCGCATCCCGGAACCAGCGAGATCGCAGGTCAGGTCATCGCCGAAGCCGTCGCCGAGTGCGGCTTCCCAGCAGGCACCTTCTCCCTGCTCTTCGACTCCGGCCACGTCGTAGGCGCTGCGCTCGTCCAGCATCCGCACATCAAGGCCGTCGGCTTCACCGGCTCCTTCCGAGGAGGCCGCACCCTCATGGACCTCGCCGCCAAACGCCCCGAGCCCATCCCCGTCTACGCCGAGATGGGCAGCGCCAACCCCGTCTTCATCCTTCCCCACGCACTCGCCGAACGCGCCGAGCAGCTCGCCACCGGCCTCCATAGCTCCTTCACCCTCGGCGGCGGACAGTTCTGCACCAAGCCCGGCCTCGTCTTCGTACCCCAGGCATCCTCCGATTTCTCAAGCAAGCTCCGCACACTCACCGAACAAGGCCCAGCCTTCTCGCTGCTCACCGGAGGCATCGCTTCGCTCTACAGCAAACAAGTCGCCGAACGCGCCACGCTCCAGACCGCATCCGGCACCAAGGCCGGCGAAGGCTTCAGCGCACAGACAGCGTTGCTTGAAACCACCTACCCCGCCTTCGCATCCGACCCCAACCTCGCAGACGAAGTCTTCGGCCCCGCCACCCTGCTCATCCACTACGCCAGCGCCAACCAGATGCTGGAAGCCGCGCGCTCACTCGAAGGCCACCTCACCGCCACCATCCTCGGCACCGAAGAAGACCTCAGCCAAAACGCGGAACTCCTGCGCGTACTAGAAACCAAAGCCGGCCGCGTCATCTTCAACGCCTTCCCCACCGGCGTCGAAGTCTGCCACGCCATGGTCCACGGAGGCCCGTACCCCGCCACCTCCGACGGCCGCTCCACCTCCGTCGGCAGCCAGGCCATCTTCCGCTTCGCTCGCCCGGTCGCCTATCAAGGCTTGCCGCAGTCCGCACTCCCCGCAGCCCTCCGCGACGACAACCCCGAAGCCATCCTCCGCCTCTGGAACGGCGCCTGGTCACAGCCAAAATAAATTCACATCAAACGCCTGTCATTCTGAGCGCAGCGAAGAATCCCGCATTTCGCTTCAAGCGCCATAAACGTTCGGGTGCCCCATCCATGCGCAGGTTTCATCGCGCATGGGTGGGAATGTACAAACTCCACCCGCCCGCCGTCGCTCCTGCATTTCCATCCCACAGCCTTCTGCATTTCCATCCCACAGCCTTCTGCATTTCCATTCCACCGCCTTCTGCATTTCCATTCCGCAGCCTTCTGCATTTCCATTCCGCAGCCTTTGCATTTCCATCCCACAGCTTTTTGCATTTCCATTCCGCAGCGAAGCGGAGGAATCTGCTTTCGCACACCGCACCAATTCTCCAGTTGCCATCCTTCCGCGCTACGGGAGAATCCGCTTTTCCTTCTAGCCATCACCCACACCACGTCGACCGGAGGAGCACTTTTTGCCGCCACACGGAGAGATCCCTCCCAACATCACCTTTCCTCATCCTTCCTTTCGTTATATTACGTTTCAGTGATACCATTCGACATACCCAAATCCCTAAAGGGAGCATCCATGTCCAAACCCGTCTTCCTCCGCAAGCCCTCGCTGGCCCACTCGTTGCGACCAATAGCCATCGCACTGCTCGCCTCAGCAACAGCGACCGCACTCGCGCAGCAGCCCGGCCGAGCCAACGCAACAGCGCACGGAAGTAGCTACACACTCAGCAACAACATGCTCGATGCAACATGGACACTCGACCAGGGACACCTCACCGGCCTCACCTTCACCGACAAGCTGCACCACCGCACCGTACACATCGCCTCCCCATTCGCCATCCTGCTCAAAGACGGCTCCGTCGATAAGGCCGCCGACTTCCACACCGAAGGCCAGCCGCAGCGCAAATCCCTCACCGCCGAAGCGAGCGCATCCCGCTACTCCGACCGCGTCCCCGGCATCGAGTTCGACACGCCGCTCGTCACCTCCGACGGCACGCTCCACGCCACCTGGTCCGTCGTCCTCCGCGACGGCTCGAACTATCTCCGCCAGGTCCTCACCCTCACCGCAGGCCCGGCAGACGAAGCCATCACGCGCGTCCAGCTCATCGACGTCACCCTCCCCGGGGCCGAAGTCGAAGGCTCCGTCAAAGGCTCGCCCATCGTCGCAGGCGACCTCTTCCTCGGCTTCGAGCATCCGCTCTCCGCAAGCAAAGTCACCTTCAACCGCGCCACTGCTTATATAGACCGCGATCTCCCGCTCAAAGCCACCCAGTCCGTCACCTACTCCTCCGTCATTGGAGTAGCGCGCACCGGCCAGCTCCGCCGCGACTTCCTCGCCTACATCGAGCGCGAGCGCGCCCACCCGTACCGCACCTTCCTGCACTACAACTCCTGGTACGATCTCGGCTACTTCACTCCCTACAACGAAACCGACGCGCTCGACCGCATCAACACCTTCGGCCGCGAGCTGCACGACAAGCGCGGCGTCACGCTCGACTCCTTCCTCTTCGACGACGGCTGGGACAATCACTCCTCGCTCTGGGACTTCAACACCGGCTTCCCCAACGGCTTCACCAACGTCCGCAAGGCCGCCGAAAAATACGGAGCCGACCCCGGCGTCTGGATGTCGCCCTGGGGCGGCTACTCCAAGCCCAAGCAGGAGCGCATCGCCTACGGCAAATCGCAGGGCTACGAGATCGTCGATAACGGCTACGCCCTCTCCGGCCCCAAATACTACGACCGCTTCCAGCAAGTCTGCCTCGACATGATCCGCAAGTACGGCGTCAACCAGTTCAAATTCGACGGCACCGGCAACGCAGAATCCGTCTTCAAGGGCAGCGCCTTCGACAGCGACTTCTCCGCCGCCATCCACCTCATCGGCGTCCTCCGCCAGGCCAAACCCGACATCTACATCAACCTCACCACCGGCACCTATCCCTCCCCCTTCTGGCTCATGACCGCCGACTCCATCTGGCGCGGCGGCTACGACGACTCCACCGCCGGCGTCGGCCCCTACCGCGAACGCTGGATCACCTACCGCGACGCCGACACCTACGACGAAGTCGTCAAACGCGGCCCGCTCTACCCGCTCAACTCGCTCATGCTGCACGGTCTCATCTACGCCCAGCACCACCGCCACCTCAACGCCGACCCCTCCAACGACTTCCGCAACGAGGTCCGCTCCTACTTCGGCACCGGCACCCAGCTTCAGGAGATGTACATCACCCCCGCGCTGCTCACCCAGCAGAACTGGGACGACATCGCCGAAGCCGCCAAGTGGTCACGCTCGAATGCCAACGTCCTCAAAGACACCCACTGGGTAGGCGGCGACCCCGCCTGGCTCGAAGTCTACGGCTGGGCCTCCTGGTCGCCGAAAAAAGCGATCCTCGTCCTGCGCAACCCAAGCGACAAGCCGCAGACCATCTCCATTGATCCGGAAAAAGTCTTCGAGCTACCCACAGGCGCAGCCCGCACCTTCACCGCCCACAGCCCATGGAAAGATGACGCATCCGAGCCGCCCATCACGCTGCAGGCAGGCACACCGCACACCTTCCACCTCGCCCCATTCCAGGTCCTCACCCTCGACGCCACCCCTCGCTAGTGTCCCGAGTCATTAATTCGTACATAAATGAAGTTGTCATTAATTCGTACATAAATGAAGTTGTCATCAATTCGTACATAAATGAAGTTGTCATCCTGAGCGCAGTTTGCCGTCTTTTTGGCAAACGAAGTCGAAGGACCTGCGGTTATTTCTTCGACGAATTTACGACTCACCACACTAGGCGCTTTCTCTCTTTGTTTGTCATTCCCGAAGGGAACCTGCGTTTCGCATCCGGCCGCCGGGTGCCCCATCTTCGGCGCAGCTTCATCGCGCCTAAGGTGGGGCTTTTCGTCAACTCAACCTCTCCACTTGCATTTCCATTCCGCAGCGCAGCGGAGGAATCTGCTGTTCACTCGCCCCGCCACAATCGCTCGGGTGCCCCATCCATGCGCGGCTTCATGCGCATGGGTGGGAAGGAACCACTCCACCAGCCGCGCTTTTCGCATTTCCATTCCGCACCCTGAGCGAAGCCGAAGGGGAAGGAATCCCCTTCTCACTCACGCAGACGGCAACCCATCCAGCGAAAGCACTCCACGCCACTGAATCCACGCCGCCCCTATATCATCCAATCACCATGCTGCTTCAGCCGGCCCGGCGCAATGGCCGCCGCTATCTCAATCCCGTGCCGACGGCAGTCGGCGGCCTATCCATGTTCTTCAAAGTAGCGCCGCGGTTCTTCTTCGGAACGAAAGCGCGCCTGCCCACCCACCCGCTCGGTCCATTCCACACCGATGCCGCCGTCTACGCCTCGCAGCCTCCCTCCGGCCTTCGCGTCACGTGGATGGGTCACTCCACCTCGCTCATCGAGATCGACGGCGCGCGCATCCTCATCGACCCCGTCTGGGACGAGCGCGCCGCACCCACCAACTGGGCCGGTCCCAAACGCTTTTTCGCGCCGCCGCTCGCACTCACCGATCTCCCGCCGCTCGACGCCGTCCTCATCTCACACGACCACTACGACCACCTCGGCGAAGGCACCATCCGCGCGCTCACTCAGCTACCCGCAATCAAAAACGTGCAGTGGATTACGCCGCTAGGCGTAGGCGCGTTGCTCAAAAAATTCGGCGTCGAAGCCGCACACATCGCGGAGATGAACTGGATGGACACCACCCGCATCGGCCCCCTCGACATCACCGCCCTGCCCGCTCGACACTTCTCCGGCCGCAGCCTCTTCAACCGCTTCCAGACCCTGTGGGCCTCATTCGCGCTGGCCGGGCCCGCGCACCGCGTCTACTACGGAGCCGACTCCGGCGAGTGGCCGGGCTTCACCGAAATCGGCCAACAGTTCGGCCCCTTCGACCTCACCATGCTCGAGATCGGCGCATCCGACCCTCTCTGGGCCGACATTCACATGGGGCCCGAGGGCGCCATCCGCAGCTTTCGCGCCCTCGGCGGCAACGGCCTCTTCATGCCCATCCACTGGGGACTCTTCGACCTGGCCCTCCATCGCTGGAGCCAGCCCATCGAAGCAATCTGGCACGTCGAGAACCTGAAGCTCTGGTCCCCCACCCCGGGCGCTCCCACCGAGGTCATCTCCGGCGAAGAACTGCACTCCGAATGGTGGCGATAGGATGTACAAAACCCAACCCGCCAGCTTTTTTGCATTTCCATTCCGCAGCGAAGCGGAGGAATCTGCTGTTTCCGGAGTTCACCCCAACACCATGTCAAGCCCTTCCAGCCGCCAAACCATGCCCAATCAGCCACTTCCGCGTGGCGGTTCAGTTCCTCCCGCCAGCTATACTTAAAAGATAAGCCCCGGAAAGCTCCGATTGAGCCCCGAGCTGTCACGGAAACTCAGAATAAGTCCCTGCTTTGAAGGGGCGCGACTTCAGTTGTTCAATCGCGCCGTAAGCCTCGCAGATTCAATGCGGCTTTACAGGCTGCGGAAAAACTCGCCATCCGTGCCTTTCGGTGGGAGCACAGGGCTTCAGCCCTGCGAAAATCCCAGCAAAATCAAGGGGCTTTAGCCCCGGGCCTTTCTGCAAACGCTGCCGGACGCACTTTTTCCGCAGCCTGTTCAGTCGCGCGACCACATCCTCCGAAGCGAGATTTGTTGTCATTCCCCTCTTTGTTGTCATTCCCGAAGGGAATCTGCGGTTCGCACCGGCCTGCTTTTTTGTTGTCATTCCCGAATGGAATCTGCGGTTCGTTTTTGCATTCGCTTTTTTGTTGTCATTCCCGAAGGGAATCTGCGGTTCGTTTTTGCATTCGCTTTTTTGTTGTCATTCCCGAAGGGAATCTGCGGTTCGCTTTTTTGTTGTCATTCCCGAAGGGAATCTGCGGTTCGTTTTTGCATTCGCTTTTTTGTTGTCATTCCCGAAGGCAATCTGCGGTTCGCACCGGCCCGCGTCGGGCTATACCCATAACCCAAACCCATAACGAAAACTATATAACCCATTTATTTACAGTACTTTGCCGATAACCCCTTTATTCAAAGGATTTTAGCCGTAACCCTTTTGTTTGAAGGATTTTAGCAATTAAGTATGGGGAGGGGTACCATCTCAGAACGTCACTACCCGCGTCAGGTTCAGCGGCTCATCAGGATTCAGCCCCTTGGCCAGCCCAACATAGCTGCCCAGCAACTGACCCCACACCACGTAAGCAATCGAGAGCGCCAGGGACGGCAGCGGCGAGTTCAGTTCAATCATCAGGTCCGCGGCAGCACGTGCCTCCCGCGTCGCACGATTGACCACTGCAATCGTCGAAGCGCCCAGCTCCTTCATCTCGCCAATCACCTTCGTCTCCTGCACCGCGCTCTCATCCGCGATCAGCCCGATGACCAGCGCCCTGTCGTCGATGATCGACTTCGGCCCATGCCGGAACTCGAGCGTGTGAAAGAACTGCGCGTAGCTCGACGACGACTCCATCACCTTCAGCGCAACCTCCGAGGCAATCGCATACAGCGCACCCTGCCCCAGCACCGCCACGTCCGCAAACGGCCGCTTCGCAAACGCCTCGACCCGCGGACCGTACACCCCAAGCAGCTTCTCGACCGTGGCCGGAACCTGATCCAGCGCGGCCAGAAAATCGTCCCGCCCCACGAGCTTCGCCGCCACAAACTGCATGGCCAGCAGCATCGATGTAAACGAGCCCGTCATCACCGTGCTCTCTTCCTTCACCGGAAGTTGCAGCACACGTCCCGTGCTCGCCGCCAGTTCGTTGCCATCGCAGGTCAGCGCAAGAAACTCGATCCCCTTCTGTGTCAGCACCTCAGCCGCCGACAGTATCTCCGACGTATAGCCGGACCGCGAGATCAGCACCGGAAAGACGCCCTTCGTCGAAGGCAGCGACAACTCCGGATAGAGCAGCAGCTCAGAGGCCGGCAGCGCGCGGGCCAGCCTGCCCGTCAGCAGCGTAAAGCTGGCCGCCGCGGCCTGCGCCAGATAGTAGCTCGTTCCGCAGCCAAAGAAGACCCACTCCGCGCCCGGTTGCTCACGGTCCTTGACGAGTGCGCCGATGTCGAGTGCTCTCAACATCCGCAGGCATTCCGCCCAGACAGCGGGTTGACGATAGATCTCCTGCAACGTTTTCCCATTCGCGCTCAAGAAGTGCTCCTTGGAAAGCCTGGAGTTGCCGAAGCAGGGCCATCCATGCCGCAATAATAGCACACAAAAAGAAAGATAACGGAACTAAATTGAATCCACTCATAAAAAGAACCGGAGGCGGAACACACGTCCCGCCCCGGAGCACCTTGATCGGTCACGCAGAGCCCTGATGGTTGACCGAAGCCTTCTACCTGGCCTTCCCTACCGCATTGACCAACTTCTGCAAGGGACCAAGTACAACGAAATCCACCAGTCCCTCGCGCTTCTTGTCGCTGGTCAACGCACCCGAACTCTTCGCAGCCCATCCGGCAGGTGGCCTCTTGCCCGCGGAAAGATACGAGACCGCATCAAGACCGATGCGACCGAGTGCCGACAACTCTCCGGCCCTAGGCCGCGCATCGGCCAGCAGCGGCGAGCGATCCGCGATTGCCTCCGCTCCCGGCCCCGCCGCAACCCACTGATGGAAGATCGCCGTCAGCTCAGCGCGGTTCTTCTCGTGCCGTGGAGAGTCCGCTAGAAATCCATCCACCAGCGTCTCCAGTTCGTGCCGCATCGGAGGATCGGGACGCACCGAATCCACCAGCAGATTCATCGGCGTCAGTTGCGACGTGCGCTGTTCGCGGTATCGCTGACCGAAGTCCACCGGTTGCAACACAGATGCCAGCGTGCGTAGCGCGCCGTCATCCTCGCTACCGGCAAGCTGCCGCAGTCCAGCCTGTGGCCCTGAGATGTGCGTCAGCCCCATCGCCTCCAGACGCAGCGACATGACCGCGAGCCTGCGATACATATCATCCACATTGTTGACGCTCGCCGGAGACCAGAACCGCTCCGCAATCGCAGCCGTGCGCGGCCAGATCCGCGAGTCGATGGTGCGCGGAACGACATGCTCGCCCCACATGCAGGCCTCGCCGCCCAGCACCAGCGATGCCTGCTCCTGAGTAAGCTGCTCGCCGTCGGGCAGCGGATCGGCAAGATACATCTGCGCCGTCGAAGTCATGTGGTCCAGATAGTAGGGCGCGGACAGAATTCCCTGGTTGCCCTGCCGCGCAGCGTCCGCCAGATAATGCGTGCCGCGCCACGACTGCACGACGACGTCCTTCGGCAGGTTCGGCTGGAGCACCTCATCCCACCCGACCATGTGCTTGTGGTGCTTCTCCAGAAGCTTCTCGACCCGCTGGCTGAAGTACGTCTGCAGCGCCTGCGTCGTCGCGATGTTGTGCTCCTTCATAAACCGCTGGATTTCAGGATTCGCGCGCCATTGCTTGCCGTTGCTCTCATCGCCGCCCAGGTGCATATACGCATCGGGAAACAGTTCAGCCATCTCTCCGATGAACTCGTCGAGAAACTTGTACGTGGACTCGCGCGTGGGATCGAAGGCCGCATCATGTACGCCGAAGGTGCGCTGCACCTCGTAAGGTCCCGGCGCACTCCCCATCTCTGGATAGCCCACCAGCCAGCTCGTCGTGTGACCCGGCATGTCGAACTCCGGCACCACGCGGATTCCCCGCGCGGCCGCATACGCAATCACCTCGCGCGCCTGCTCCTGCGTGTAATACAGGCCATCGGAACCCATCCCCTGCAACTTCGGAAACTCGCGGCTCTCGATGCGGAAGCCCTGGTCTTCGGTCAGGTGCCAATGGAAGACGTTCAACTTCACCGCGGCCATTCCATCAAGCGTGCGCTCGATGACGGCAACCGGCTCAAAGTGGCGGCCCGTGTCGATCATCAATCCCCGCCAGCGAAACCGCGGCTGGTCGTGAATCACCACGCCGGGAACGGCGAAGCCCGATCCGCCCCGCACCTGCACCAACTGGAGAAACGTCTCCATGCCGCGCATCGCGCCTACCACGGTGTTCGCTTCGAGCCGCGCGTGGTCGTTGGTCACGCTCAGGACGTATGACTCGTCATCCTCCAGCGTGGGCACGGCGCTGCCCTGGCCCTTCACGTCAATGACCAGGCTTGCTGCCGCATCCTTCGAGATCGCAAGATGGTGCGGCACTCCGGCAATGTGCGACAGACGATCCAGCATCCGCTCCGTCGCCCCGTCGAGACGCGAGTCGCGATAGCCGACGCTTGCAACCGAGAAGGTGCTGTCGATATTCAGGCAGCCTGGCGCGGTCGCAAGCTGCGCCGGTTGCGGCATCAACGTGTTCACAAACGGCACGTTCGAACAGGACTGGGCCTGTGCTGCAATGTTTGTCACCAGAAAAACCGCCGAAAGAACGATGGCCCATCTTACAAATCGCCCGGCCACTCGCGCAGCCTGTTCAGAACCTCTCTTGCCGTCTGTCAAAAGATTCACTCCGGATTTCTCCCATTGTGTGTCTCGCCGTTCTGCTTCATGGTGCAATTCCGATCAAATGCAGCCGACTGCGAAATGCTAGCATAGCAAACGTAATCAGGGCGAGGACACGGCATGGTCTGGTTTTCTTTAGTATTCCAACGCTTGAATATGCCGCATGGCAACCCCTCTTCCGAGTTTGCGTCCGCAGCCTTTTCTGAAAAGCATAGGCGCGGATAAAAAACATAACTTCACTCATGCACGACCCGCAGGAGTATGACATCATCGTCATAATCCCCATTAGGAGAGTTCATGCCCGGCTACATTCCTGCCCCAAGTACTGCCTCCGGCTCGACCGGCATCAACACCGGATACGCACGCTTTCTGCTGCTGGTCGCAGGACTTGGCGGTCTGCTGTACGGCGTGGATGTAGGCATCATCGGCGGCGCGCTTCCCTACCTCGAAGCAACCTCGGGACTAAGCAACAGCCAGCTCTCCATCATCGTAGCCGCCGTGCTGCTGGGCAGCGTCTTTTCCACGCTCTTCGCCGGAATGCTGGCCGACTGGATGGGACGACGTCCGCTAATGATCATCAGCGGCGTAGCCTTCGTGCTGAGCATTCCCATCATCGCCCTTTCGCACGGCTACGAACCTTTGTTCTGGGGCAGGCTGCTGCAAGGCGCCAGCGGCGGATTCATCGGCATCGTTGTTCCGCTTTACCTTGCCGAATGTCTTCCCGCCTCGGACCGCGGCAAAGGAACAGGGGCCTTCCAATGGCTGCTCACGCTGGGTATCGTGGCCGCCGCGCTGATCGGCATCTACTACAGCTACCGAGTGGAGGCAGTTGCGCGCGCATCGAGCGCCGCCGCACTGCTGGATTTCAAGAACCAGGCTTGGCGGCGCATCTTCTGGGTCTCGCTGCCGCCCGGAATTCTCTTCGTCCTGGGCAGCTTCTTTGTCACCGAGTCGCCGCGCTGGCACTTCCGCAAAGGCAGGCCCGAGGCAGCCCTGACGGCCCTGCTGCGCTCGCGCACTCCCGAGCAGGCGAACCTTGAGATGGAAGAGATGCATGCCATCGCAGCAGAGAGTGCAAAGCCCGCCAACGGACACAAGACCTCTGGCACGCTGCTGCAGCGGAAGTACGTCGTGCCTTTCGTCCTCGCGTGCGTGATTCTGTTCTGCAACACCGCCACGGGCATCAACTCCATCATCGGCTACAACACCGCCATCCTGTTGCAGAGCGGGCTCTCCGACCTGGCCGCGCACTGGGGCTATGTCATCTTCACCATCGTCAACTTCCTCTCCGTTGCGGTGGGCATGATGCTGGTCGATCGCGTTGGCCGCAAGGTGTTGCTCACCATCGGCACATCTGGAATTATCGTTGTCCTCGTCGCCGTGGGTCTGCTGTTCCGCACCACCGAGAAACAAAACATCGACCGTGCCGCAGTGATGCAGTCGTTGGTCACGCCGAACCAGACGCTGAGTTACCACTTCACTCCCGCAGCAGCACAGCAACTGATCGGCCAGCCAGGCACAAAACCCGCCTCGCTCGTTATCGTCTACTCCTGCGGCGACTTCACCTCCTCCACTGACTTCGTGCGCTCCGACAGCGGCGCTGCACCACTCTCTATTTCACGCGATGACTGCCTTCCCCACAGCCGCTTCGACGCCTTCTTGAAAAATCCGTTCGGCAATTATGACGCCGCCCGCGACGCCCCGCTCAAAATTGACCACGCCGAGGTCAGCTATCTGCCCTCGGTGCGGCACGGCTGGACCATTGCCATCGGACTCTATTTCTTCGTTGCGTTCTTCGCATTCGGCCCCAGCGTCTGCGTGTGGCTTGCGCTCTCGGAGCTGATGCCGACACGCATCCGCTCGAACGGCATGAGCATCGCGCTGGTCATCAACCAGCTTGTCTCGACCATCCTCGCGGCCATCTTCCTGCCATTCGTCAGCAAATACGGATACTCCAGCATGTTTTTCGTCTTCGCCGCGTTTACCGTCGTCTATTTCTGTACCGCCGTCTTTTTCCTGCCGGAGACCAAGGGAAAGACACTCGAGGAGATCGAGCAGTTCTTCGAGCATGGCAAAAAACACGCGAACACGCTTCCATCTCATGGATAAGGGACTTCACGCATGAAAAAGACCAGACAGCCGCGCAGCGCAAAAACAGCCGCCACTCCCCACAACGGAAAGATGCTCATCGGCGAACGCAGGCAGCACATTCTGTCGCTCGTTCAGCGCGATGGGCGGGTTCTTGTGACAGAACTCTCCGACTCACTCGGCATCTCCCCCATCACCATCCGCAAAGACCTCGACCATCTCGGCGCGCGGGGCCTTGTGATGCGCACCCACGGCGGCGCGCTCGTCCCGCAGGGCAGCACACTGCTCGATCCAACGCTCAAAGAGAAGGAGCAGCATCAGAGCAAGGAAAAGCAGCGCATCGCCGCCGCCGCCGCCAAGCTCGTGCAGAACGGGCAATGCCTGCTGCTCGACTCCGGCACTACCGTCACGGCTGTCGCGCGCTCGCTCCGCGAGTTCAGCCACCTCACCATCGTCACCAACGCGGTCAACATCGCAAGCGAACTCAGCGACACAGACTTCGAGATTATCCTCACCGGCGGCACGCTGCGCAAAAACTCCTTCTCGCTCGTTGGGCCGATGGCGGAAGACATGCTCTCGCAGATCCGAGCCGACATCCTCTTCCTCGCTGTCGATGGCTTCGACCCGAAGATCGGCATTACGACGCCCAACGTGCTCGAGTCGCGCGTCAACCGCGCCATGGTCAGCGCCTCGCGCAGGGTTGTCGCCGTCTGCGACTCGACCAAATTCAGCCACTCCAGCATGGCGCTCATCGTGCCGCCAACGGCCGTCCATACCGTCATTACCGATGACCAGATACCGGACGCGGTCGCCGACACGCTGCGCAGCGCAGGCATCGAACTCATCATCGTCTAGCAGCTTATAGCTGTTTTCCTGGAGGTATCGTCCCGGTGACGTCCTCATGCCCAAGGCAGTCGCCACTCTTTTGTTGTCATTCCCGAAGGGAATCTGCGTCTCGCACCGGCCCGCGCAGGACTACACCTCCAGGAAATGCTCTAGCCTGAATCGGCAGCCTAACCGTTGCGCACGCAGCGGAAGCCGAGGTTGGACGTCGAGCTGTCCGGCGTATTCGACGTGCGCGCCGCCACGCGATACCGATTGCAGTACGACGCATGGCACAGAAATGACCCGCCCTTCATCACCTTGCCCTGTCCCGATGCAGGACCCTTCGGATCGCGCTGCGGCTGGTCCGCGCGAAACGCTGTGCCGAACCAGTCCGAGCACCACTCCCACACATTGCCCGTCACGCAGTAAAGCCCGAAGCCGTTCGGCGGAAACGCATCCACCGGGCAAGTACCGGCGAAGCCATCTTCAGCCGTGTCCTCTACAGGAAACTTCCCCTGCCACACGTTGCAGCGGTGCTCGCCGTTCGGGGTCAGCTCATCGCCCCACGGAAACAGCTTCTGCTCCAATCCTCCGCGCGCGGCGTACTCCCACTGCGCCTCAGTCGGCAATGACTTGCCTGCCCACCGCGCATACGCCGCCGAGTCGTTCCACGAAACATGCACAACCGGATAGCCCGCCCGCTCACGCACGTCCGAACCTGGGCCTTCCGGCCGCCGCCAGAACGCTCCCGGCACCTTGCACCACCAGGGAGCAGCCGCAACCGTGTCTTCCACCAACTGGGCGCGTCGCTCCTCCGCAATGTGCGCCCAGAAGACGAACGACCATCCGAACCGCTCCGCCTCCGTTACGTAGCCGGTTGCCGCAACGAACGCAGCAAACTCCTTATTGGTGACGGCGCATGCATCGATCTGAAATGCCGACAGCGTCACCGAGCGCACAGGCCCTTCGCCGTCCGCAGGAAATCCATCGGCATAATCTGTCCCCATCAAAAACGTACCGCCCGGCAGTGAAATCATCGCGCCACGCGCTTCTCCAGCAGAAGCGCCAGCATTTCTCTCAGCAATGGGCGTACTCGCCGCGCTTGCCGTTTGCTTTGTGCCACTGCTCTCACGCTCGGCAGCCGGCGTGCAGCAGCATTTGCCTGCTTCGCTGCGCTTCACATCACCGCAAGCGCCGGGTGTTGAACTCTCCATTGCGTTTCCCTCTCATCCGTCGCACCGCGCGACGGCCTGCAAGCAGCATATTCCAATTCGGCAGCGGCTGGAACAGACGCGCCGTGGCGCTAAAATAGAGACGCTCATGCATACCACGCTCTACGTTGCGCTCTTTACCGCAGCCGTGCTCGGCTTCCGCCACGGCTTCGACTACGACCACATCGCCGCCATCACCGACATCGTCAGCGTCCAGCAGTCGCGCCGTACAGCCTTTCGCCTGGGCATGGTCTACGCGCTCGGCCACGCGCTGACCGTTGCCGGACTTGGCGCCATCGTCATCGTTCTCGGCATCAACCTACCCGCAGGCATCGACAGTTGGGCCGAGCGGCTCGTCGGTCTCACGCTTCTCGTGCTGGGCATTTATGTTCTCGGCACTCTCATCTTCAAGCCCGGTGATGAACTGCCTAAAAGCAGGTATCAGCTCCTCCATCGCGGCTGGCATCGCGCACGCCATGCGCTGAGCCCACACACGAGAGCCGAAGCCTACGAACCGCTCACTTCCTTCGACACGCGCTCCGTCTTTATCGTCGGCATTGTCCACGGCCTCGGCGCGGAGACGCCGAGCCAGTTGATGATCTTCCTTCTCGCCGCCAATCTCGGCGGAGCGGCGCTCGGCATGGTGGGTCTCGGCATGTTCCTCGCCGGACTGCTGACGATGAACGCGCTGATGACCGCCTCAGCCGCCGGAGCCTTCGGCATCTCGCGCGAACGTCCGCATCTGCTGCGAGCCATCTCCGCGCTGACCGGCGCTTACAGCCTTGCGATGGGCCTCATCTTCCTCGCAGGCCGCAGCTCGCTGCTGCCCGTGCTGAACTAAGCTCGTGGCTTCCGCCTCGCCTTCGCCGCGCCATACCGCACCGCGGGCAGCACGCTGTTCCATGGCACCGGCGACGCCAGAATCATCGACGTGTTCGTCGCCACGTAGGGCATCATCGAATCGATGAGCGCCTCCATGTGCCGCACATCGCGCACAGCAATCTGCACCATAAACGACTCCGCGCCGGTCACGCGATGGCACTCCAGCACCTCGGGCAACTCCCTCACCAGCGCGGCGAACTTCTGCAGCTTGTCCCCCGCAACCGTCACCTTCACAAACGCGCGCACCGGCAATCCCACCTTTGCCGGATCGACCACCGCGCGATAGCCCATAATCACGTGGTGATCCTCCAGCCGCCGCACGCGCTCGATCACCGCAGGTGTGGAGAGACCAACGCGACGTCCCAGTTCAGCAAACGCAATCCTCGCATTCGTCTGCAGCTCCGCCAGAATCTCGCAATCAATGTCATCCATCGACCAGCCAGTCGTCATTGCCATCGCATCCTTCGTCCCAACACTCCCCTTAAATCATAAGGAAGAAATTCATCCATACCGTACATCGTTACAACCGTTCCTGCAAATTCAATACAACACTCATTCAAATCCAGACACAGCAAACCTATCATCGTCACAGAGTCAGGCAGTCCGCATACCCGACATCAAGGAGACTCCCCGTGGCCACCACAGAAAATCGCCGTGCACTGAGCGACGTCGCAGCGCGCCAGTTAGCCAACACCACCAAGACCGCGCCGCAGTTGACGGCCATCACGCCGCGCTGGCTGGTGCAGCTTCTCTCCTGGGTCCCGGTCGAATCCGGCACCTACCGCGTCAATCAGGTGCGTCACGACGAGGAGATCGAGGTCGTCTGCGGTTCGCGCGACGAGCGCAAGCTGCCCGAGACCTTTGTCGATTACGTGGAGAAGCCGCGTGAATACACGCTCAGCGCCATCTCCACCATCGTCGATGTACACACGCGCGTCTCCGACCTCTACAGCCATCCGCACGACCAGATCCGCGAGCAGCTTCGCCTCACCGTCGAAAAGGTGAAGGAGCGGCAGGAAAGCGAGCTGATCAACAACGCCGACTACGGCCTGCTCAACAACGCCGCAAAATCCGCCCGCATCAAGACGCGCAAAGGCGCGCCCACACCGGACGACATGGACGAGTTGCTCGCCGTCATCTGGAAAGAGCCTGCGTTCTTCCTCGCGCACCCGCGCGCCATCGCTGCCTTTGGCCGCGAATGCACGCGCCGCGGCGTGCCTCCGCCCACGGCCACCATCTTCGGCTCGCCGTTTCTTACCTGGCGCGGAGTGCCGCTCGTCCCATCAGACAAGCTCACCGTCAACGCCGAAGGCAAGACCAACATCCTGCTGATGCGCACCGGCGAAAAGAAGCAGGGCGTCGTCGGCCTCTTCCAGCCCGGACTCCCCGGCGAGCAGACGCCCGGCCTCTCGGTCCGCTTCATGGGCGTTGATCGCAACTCCATCGCCTCATACCTCATCTCGCTCTACTGCTCCGCGGCGGTACTCACCGAAGACGCGCTCGGCGTCCTCGAAAGCGTCGAGGTAGGACACTACCATGAGTACAAGTGATCAGGAAAAAATCTTCGCTGGTCTCGCACGCCGCGCTGAAGACGCCGCAGTAACGGAGAACCTGTCGCCGGAGACGATGGCTTCAGTCGCCGCCATGACGCAGATGGCGAATGAGTTCTTCCGCGCCATGCCGGGACAATCCGCCGCGCCTGCCGGTCAGGCCACCGCAACTCCCTACACCTCTTTGGCTGGTCATTCTGAGCAAAGCGAAGAACCCCCGCATTTTGCCGGAAATGCCTCCAACGCTCCGGGGAATCCGCTGACAGGATCGCCCACCTACGAAACCCGCCTACCGCAGTTCGGCGCGCCGTTTCCTTCGGTTCCTGCCATACCCTCGACAACTTCAATCGCACCCGGCCCGGGGATGCATCGCTTCGCAGGCACAGAGGCATCCTCGCTGACGCCGGAGCAGATGGCCGCTCCGACCACGGCGACGCCGCAGTACAACGCGCAGAGCATGACGGCATCTTCTCCATTCTCGATGCCGATGCCGCCCTTCGAGGCCGCGTTTCCCTCGTTCGAGATGGGGCTGCCCGATCTCGCGGCCACGCCGCTGCCCACCGAAGAGCAGGTGAACGCAGCGCTCGCCTCCGTCTCGTCCTTCTACTTCCTCGAAGATGCAGGCGCGCTCTCGAAGCCTCTAGTCGCGCCGTCGCAACCGCCGAAGCCCGCAAGCGTCACCCCGGCCGTGCTGCCAGACCTCGCGCTGCCGAACAACCAGTTCGACATCGCCGGCGTGCGCCGCGACTTCCCCATCTTGAACGAGCGCGTCAACGGCCATCCGCTCATCTGGCTCGACAACGCAGCCACCACGCAGAAGCCGCAGTCCGTCATCGACCGCCTGAAGTACTTCTACGAACACGAAAACTCGAACATCCACCGCGCCGCGCACGAGCTAGCCGCACGCGCCACCGACGCCTACGAAGACGCCCGCACCAAGGTCGCGCGCTTCCTCAACGCCGGTTCCTCGAAAGAGATCGTCTTCGTTCGCGGAGCAACCGAAGCCATCAACCTCATCGCGCAGGCATGGGGCCGCCGCCACATCCAGCCCGGCGACGAGATCGTCATCAGTTGGATCGAGCACCACGCCAACATCGTCCCCTGGCAGATGCTCGCCGCCGAAAAGGGCGCGAAGCTCCGCGTGATCCCCGTCGATGACGACGGCCAGATTCTCCTCGACGAGTACGAGAAGCTGCTCAACCCGCGCACGCGCCTCGTCTCCTTCACCCAGGTCTCGAACGCACTCGGCACCGTCACCCCCGCGCACCAGATGATCCAGATGGCCCACCGCTACGGCGCGCGCGTGCTGCTCGATGGAGCACAGGCTGTCTCGCACATGCCCATCGACGTGCAATCGCTCGACTGCGACTTCTACGTCTTCTCCGGTCACAAGGTCTTCGCGCCCACCGGCATCGGCGTCGTCTACGGCAAACCAGACGCGCTCGCCGACACGCCTCCGTGGCAGGGCGGCGGCAACATGATCGTCGATGTCACCTTCGAGAAGACGGTCTACCAGGTTCCTCCGGGGCGCTTCGAGGCAGGCACCGGCAACATCGCCGACGCCGTCGGCCTCGGCGCAGCCATCGACTATCTCAACCGCATCGGCATGGCCAACATCGCCCGCTACGAACACGAGCTGCTCACCTACGCCACGCAGGGCCTCCTGACCATCCCCGGCCTGCGCCTCATCGGCACAGCCAAAGAAAAAGCAGGCGTCCTCTCATTCGTTCTCGACGGATTCAAAACCGAAGAGGTCGGCGCGGCGCTCAACCGCGAAGGCATCGCGGTCCGCAGCGGCCACCACTGCGCACAGCCTTCGTTGCGGCGCATGGGCGTCGAAACCACTGTCCGCCCCTCGCTTGCCCTCTACAACAGCTTCGGCGACATCGACGCCCTCATCGCCGCACTCCGCAGGCTGAAGAACCTCGGAGCATAGCGAGCACAAAAAAGACCTCGATCACGCCGCCGACCCATCGGTCCTCTGCGATTGTTCACAGGCCTGGCCGTCTCCCGAACGGCCAGACAGTGAAAACCACAAAGAGCCAAGGCGGAAAAAAACGGCAAGCGTCCGCGCGGGACTTCTCATCCGGCCCAACCCCTTCTCAGAGGAGCGACGGCGTGGATCGATTAACCTGACTATCGTCTCAGACGCCGCAGCGGAAGAAAGTCTGCCGAATTTCTTCGGCAGTTATCGCTGACGAACGTAAAATAAGTGGCGACAAGGAGACGTATGACGAAGCGATTTCTCGACCTGGGAGTCCTGGCGCTTGCCTGCGCAACAATGACCGTCGCCACCAACGCACAGAGCAACAATGCAGCACCAACCGCAACCCCCATCAAGCATCTGGTCATCATCTTCGGCGAGAACATCTCCTTCGACCACTACTTCGGCACGTATCCCAACGCGCTGAACCCTGCCGGCGAACCTGAGTTTCATGCGCTGCCCGGCACTCCCGACGTCAACGGCCTGACCAACACGCTGCTCGAACACAATCCAAATTTTCTGAATGTCAAGGCAAACCAGGAGAACGCGGTCAACCCGTTCCGCCTTTCGCGCTCGCAGGCTGCCACCACTGACGAGAACCATGACTACCGCGCCGAGCAGCAGGCCTTTCACGCAGGGTTGATGGATTCCTTCCCGCGCTACACCGGCGTTTCCGGCTCGCCTAAGGTGAAGCAGCGGCTTGCCAGCGAAGCCGTCGCTGGCCCGGACGAGTACAAGCACCAGACCAAAGGCCTGGTCATGGGCTACTTCGACGGCAACACCGTCACCGCGATGTGGAACTACGCCCAGCACTTCGCTATGAACGACAACTCGTATGGCTCGGCGTTCGGCCCCTCGACCCCCGGAGCCATCGAGTTAGTCTCAGGACAAACCAACGGCATCACAGACCAGATCAACACCGGCAACACCGTCATCGAAGGCGGCGACGGAACCTTCACCATGATCGGCGACCCCGACCCCATCGGCGACGTCTGCTCCGTAACAACCGGAGCCATGGCGCAGCTCACCGGCAACAACATCGGCGTCATGCTCTCGAAAAAAGACATCACCTGGGGATGGTTCGAGGGCGGCTTCGACCTGACCCGCACGAATGAGAACGGCACAACCGGTTGCCTGCGCAGCACGCACTCCGATGTTGTCCACCTTACCCTGCACGACTACGTTCCGCATCACGAACCGTTCCAGTACTACAAAACCACCTATAACCCGCAGCACGTTCGCCCAACGTCTGTCCATACTATCGGCCACAACGGAGACGCGGGCCGTCACCAGTACGACCTCGAAGACTTCTTCGATGCAGTCAAGGCCGGAAATTTTCCCTCAGTCAGTTTCCTGAAGGCCGCGTCGTATCAGGACGCACATGCGGGCAACTCCGATCCGCTCGACGAACAGGCGTTTGTCGTTCGCGTCATCAATTTCCTTCAAGAGCAGCCTGATTGGAGCGACACCGCCGTCATCCTCGCCTATGACGACTCCGACGGCTGGTACGACCATCAGATAGGCCCCATCGTCAATCACTCCACCACCAGGGCCGATGCGCTGACCGGCCCCGGCGAGTGCGGCGACGGCTCGACCGCGCTTCCCGGCCCGAAGACAGCCCACGCACAGGGCCGCTGCGGATACGGCCCGCGTCTGCCACTGCTCGTCATCTCGCCCTATGTGCGGCAAAATTACGTGGACCACACCCTCACCGACCAGACCTCCATCCTCCGCTTCATCGAAGACAACTGGCTCCAAGGCGAGCGCGTTGGCGGCGGCTCGTTCGATGCCATCGCCGGCCCCATCACCGGCATGTTCGACTTCAGTCATCCCGTCGAATCCAAACTCTTCCTCAACACCTCCACCGGCGAAGTGCTCAAAACGCGGAGCGGCGATTGATCTCTCGCAGAAGTTTTCTGGAGCGCGCCGGAGCCTTTGCAACAAGTCTGTTTCTGGCTGAAGATGCCGTAGCTCACCCCATGCCGCACGCCGCTCGCGCTGCCGCCGCGGGTCTGGTCGATCCAAACACGCTTGCGCCGTATGTCGATCCACTTCCGCTGCCACCGCGAGCAGTCAGCATCGGAACGCGGCCCGATCCGGAAGACCGCTCGCGCTCGATTCCCTTCTACCGCATCGCCATGCGCGAGATGCGCGTCAAGATCCACCGCGACCTGCCGCCAACGCGCGTCTGGGGCTTCAACAACAGCTCGCCCGGTCCCATCATCGACACCCGCAGCAACGAAGGCATCCTCGTCGAGTGGGTAAACCATCTCCCCACAAAACACTTCCTGCCCATCGACCACACGCTGCACGGCGCCGGACGCGACGTGCCCGAGGTCCGCAGTGTCATTCATCTGCATGGCGGCCGCACGCCGCCCGCAAGCGACGGCTATCCCGAACAGTGGTACGTCTCCGGCAAGTCCGCCGTGAACCACTACCCTTGCCGCCAGGACGCGACGATGCTCTTCTACCACGATCATTCGATGGGAACCAATCGCTTGAACATCTACGCCGGATTGCAGGGCATGTTCCTCATCCGCGATGCCGAAGAAGATGCGCTCAACCTGCCCGGCGGCAAATACGAACTTCCACTCGTCATCTGCGACCGCTACCTGCAACGCAATGGCCAGTTGCACTATCCCGTCTCCGCCATTCCCGGCAAGCCCTGGGTGCCGGAGGTCTTCGGCAACCTCGTCATGGTCAACGGCAAGATCATGCCGTACCACAAGGTCGAGCCGCGCTGCTATCGTCTCCGCATTCTCAACGGCTCAAACGGCCGATTCTACCGCCTCTCCTTCGGCGAAGGCATCGAGTTCCACGTCATCGGCTCCGACCAGGGACTGCTCAGCGAGCCCGTGCCGCTCACGCGCCTCGAACTCAGCCCCGGCGAACGCGCGGACATCCTCATCGACTTCAGCCAGAGTGCGGGCCAGAGCATCGAACTCTCCAGCGACTCGCTACGCATCATGCAGTTTCGCGTCTCTCCCACGCCCGTCCACAACACAAGCTCGCTGCCGAAGGCGCTCCGCACCATCGAACGCATTCCCGAATCAGCAGCCGTTCTGACGCGCAGGCTCACGCTCGACGAGCACCTCAACCTTGCCGATCAATCGATGGACATGATGCTCAACAACACGCCCTGGCACATGCCCGTCACCGAAAAGCCCGTCCTCAATACCACCGAGATATGGGAACTCATCAACCTCACCGAGGACACCCATCCCATCCACCTGCACCTCGTCCGCTTCCAACTCCTCGACCGCAGACGTCTCGACAGCGCAGCCTTCCTCGATGACCGCAGCGTAGTCTTCATGGGTGACACTACCGCTCCCAAACCCGAGGAAACCGGCTGGAAGGACACCATTCAGGTCCCGCCCGGAACCATGACGCGCATCGTCGTCCCCTTCCACGGCTATGCAGGAAGATACGTCTGGCACTGCCATGTTCTGGAACACGAGGACAACGAGATGATGCGGCCGTATGAGATCGTCGCCCCGGCAAACGGGGCCTGAATGCAGATGCTCCTGCTGCGTCGCCGAATCAAATCAAAAGACGCTGTCAGCCAGCCAATTCGGGCAACGGCTCGCATAAATGATTGCGATACCACAGAACGGTCAAACCACGGACTTGCCTAATTGCTTGTCAAGAGAAGATTCCGGGTATATTTTAGGGTTTGCCATTGTGGATTTTATGTTAACCCTATCATCCAGGCCGCCCCGAGGTGAACGTGCATAAATCGCCACCCACAAAGAGGGCCACGCTCGAAGACGTTGCCCGAGTCGCAGGCGTAGGAGCCATGACCGTCTCGCGCACCATCAACGGCCATCCCTACGTCTCCGAGGAAACCGCCAAGCGGGTCCGCGCCGCAATTCGTCAGTTGGACTATCGTCCCAACCATGCCGCCAGAATGCTCACCGGGCAGCTCTCCCGTTCCATCGGCCTCATCGTCCCCGACCTTGCGGACACCTTCTTCTCGATCGTAAGCCACGCTGTTCAGGAGACGGCACGCGAGAGTGGCTACCTCGTCTGGCTGGCCGCATCGAACGACGACCCCTCCATCGAAGCCGCTCAGGTCGAGCAGATGACGCACCACCCGGTCGATGGCATTCTGCTCGTTCCGGTGGACAGCAAGAACAGGTATCTGAAAACAGTGGCTGCCGGCACCACTCCAGTGGTCACGATCGACCGGCCTATCGAAGTAGCCACCACAGATTCGGTCGGCGTTGAAAACAGAGCAGGCGCACGCATGGCCGTCGAGCACCTCATCAACCACGGTCACAAAAAAATCGTCTGCATCGCCACGAATACACACCTGCTCACCATCAAGGAACGCATCACCGGCTTCGAGGAGTCCATGCGCCACGCCAGACTACCCATGACGAAGGCCCTGCGCCTGTCGAACCGAGATGCCGTCAAGCCTGCGCTGGCCGAGATGTTCTCCACTCGCAACCGTCCGGAAGCACTGTTCACCGCAAACAATGCCTCAACCATCTGGGTCATCGAGGCGCTCCGCGAGATGAAGATCGAGATGGGCAAACAGATAGCCCTGGTCGGCTTCGACGATGTCGATTTCTTCACGCTCATCACGCCGCCGGTCACGGCCGTTCGGCAGCCGGCAGCCGAGCTTGGACGAATGTCGGCCCGGCTGCTCCTCCAGCGGATCAAAGGCGAGTTCACAGCCTCCAGCGTAAGGACCGTCCTGCCCGTCTCGCTCGTCGTCCGCGAATCCTGCGGCTGCCACAAAAGAGACTGATCAGAGCATTTTCCTTGAAGATATAGTCCTCGCGACCTCGCTCTCCGCAGCTGGATTGGTTGTCATTCCCCTTGTTTGTTGTCATTTCCGAAGGGAATCTGCGTTTCGCATCGGCCCGCGCCGAACTACAGTTGCAGGAAAACGCTCTAGCCTCGCAGCTTCACAGCCTTTTCCTCAGCGCCGTTCTTGAACGCAAGCGGCCTGGACGACCTGGACAGATCTCCGCCGTCAACAATGATCCCTTCGTTACCGTCCCCTTCCAGTTGTAGAAACGCAGACGACGATGTCAACACCCGTGCGGCGCTCAGCAGCGTCTGCTTCGTATCGATAAAGCGCAGCACCGACTCCGCCTCAGGATTTCCCTGCACGCTGAATCCATTGATCGCGGCATCCTCAACATGATCGAAGATGAGCGCCGGTCGCAGGTCGGGCTTACTGACCTCGAAGCGCACATTATCGAGCGTCACTCCACGAGCATTGCGCGCATAGAATCCATAGGCAGGCATCGGTCCCAGCATGAAGTACTCGCCTGCCACCTGCGGCAGGTCGCGCCGCGCTGCCTCTTCCGCCGTGCCTCCGCCGCCAAACGTCAGATGCACGTTATCGAATGAGATGTTCTCCAGAACAGCGCCGCCGATGCAGTTCAGCGTAATGCACGAGTGCCCTTCACCGGGCCTGTAGCCGCTCGTAACCGAGGCCTCCGGCAACTGTTGCGGCGTAGTCGTCACTGTCCCGTGGATATTGCTGAAGGAGATATTCCGCACCACCGCCGGCACCTCATCGCCAGTATGCGAAGGCATGGCAGCGCTGCTGCGCGGAGGTCTTGGCCCCACGCTCAAATGGATCGGCCCGGTGACATCATCGAGAACGAGGTTTGAAAACGAGATGTTTTCATGCCGCGAGCCCGTATTCACCTGAAACTTAATCGGGCAGCCGTACACCTGATAGAGCAGGCAATTCGAGATAGTGATGTTGTTCGCCGAACCGCCTCCAAACCGAAAGACCGACCAGCGCGTGCTGAAAGACGAATTGGTAATCGTGATGTACCGGCAGCTTCCGAACATGGCGCACGCATCGTCCTGCGACTTCACCGTGCAGTTGCTCACCGTCACATACTCCGCACTGATGAAGTGGAAACCATCGTTGTTGCCGTTGACGCGGTTATGGATATAGAGGTGGTCCATGTGGACGCGCGTGCTCTCGATGACGCGAATGCTGTGGTACGCGCAGTCAACAAGCGTCAGGTCGCGGACCGTCAGGTCCTCGCAGCGATAGCACAGGATGTGGTACGGGCGACGATTCCCGCCCAGCCCGCTAGGCGGCGGCGTGCCCCGAACAGCCGAATGAAACTGCGCGCCCTGACCGTCGATCGTGCCTGGCCCCTCAATCGTCACCCGCTTCGCATTCACGGCAAACAGCAGCGCCCAGTTGCCATCTTCAAGCGTCGTGTCGCCGCGCAACGGAATCGCATCGACCGCATGATAGTGCTTGCCATTGCCGCTGCCCAGCAGCTTGCCCGCCGCAGTGATATGAAGTGTGACGTTGCTCTTCAGCTCGACAGTGCCAATCTGAAACGTGCCCGCCGGAACCAGCACCGTCCCGCCGCCATCTCGATTGCAGGCGTCAATCGCCGTCTGCAACGCGGCCGTATCCAGCGCAACGCCGTCACCCTTCGCGCCATAGTCGCGGATGTTATACGTGCGTGCCCCGGCATCGCTCCCGGACGCCCCTTCTTTGCCCGCCTCGGCAAGGGCGCTCCGCTCGCCCAGCAGGCCAGCCCCCAGCGACGCAGCAAGCAGCGGCGTGGAAGCTCTGCTCAACCACTGGCGTCTCGTCAACATTGTTCCCTCGCGCTTCAAAGCCATGCACCAATCCCTTTCTTCTGCTCGCTCCAAAAAGTCCGCCACGCGCGCGAAACGCCACGCGGCCCATTGGCCGAATACGTATACGCCGCCTTGTAATGAGGAGGTCGAGATGAACCATAGATGTTGCGGCGCTTCACTGTCAATATCTATTTTCGAGAATAAACAGCAGTTTTATTATTTGAAATTCGCAATCATCACAAAGACGCGCCCGCTTTGCCGGTCGAATTGCGCACGATCAGTGTTGTCCCAACCGTATACTGCCTGCCCATCTCGCCCGGCGCGCTCTCTGAAGACTTCAGCGCCTTGTAAAACGTCTCGGCAAGCTCGCGTCGGGGAAGGCGCAGTGTCGTCAGCGGCGGAAACACAATATCGCTCAGCTCAATATCGTCAAACCCCACAATGGACAAATCCTGCGGCACGGAAAGGCCCTGCCGGTGTGCAACACGCAGCGCGCCAATCGCAGTCAAATCGTTCGCCGTCATAATGGCCGTCGGCCGGTCGCTCAGCGCCAGCAACTCCGCCATCGCGGCCTCACCGCCGGACACTCGGTAGTTCCCTTCCCGAAAAAATGTCTGGTCCACAACGAGACCGGCACTCCTCATCGCCTTTACGAATGCCTGCAATCGGTGGTCAGAAATAGTTGGACCGCCCGAGCCTCCGATGTAGCCGATCTTCCGGTGCTTCAGTTGCTTCAAGTGTTCCACAGCCTGATTCATGCCTGGCTCGTTGTCGATCAACACATCGCTCAGACCCGGCCCTACCAGCCGTCGGTCCATCGTCACCAGCGGCACGCGATGATGAATCAGCGATTCAATCGGCTCCGTCTCAATCTCCGAGGCAAGCAGCGCGACTCCATCCACCTTTCGCACCAGCATTCTGCGGATCGTCTGCTGCATCTTCGTCGGATGAAAATCCGTCGTGGCCATCAGCATGTCCTGATTGTTCTCCACCAGAATCGCTTCGAAGCTGCGAATGAACTCCGGAAAAAACGGGTTCGTAATGTCGGGAATAATCAGGCCGTAGGTACAGCTCTTGCCGTACTTCAGTGTCGTGGCGCTGCCGTTCGGTATGAACTTCAGCTCGTCGATGACCTTGCGCACGCGCTCAGCCGTCGCCGGTCTCACCAGGTCCGAGCCATTGACGACCCGCGAAACCGTGGCGCTCGAAACGCCGGCGACCTTCGCGATGTCCCGCATGTCCATTGCGGCTCTCCTCTCTCGAACACCAGACTTCCGCGAAAACGAGTCTGTTCACCAGTGAAACACCAACACCGTCTGAAAAACAAGAAGTTCAGCCGTTCCGCACGCTCACAGGGGCCTAACGAAAACTATCACACAACGATTTGGCCCTCGACCTCCCGCGCAAGCGCACTGCCGTCCGCTCCAATCCACAACCCGGCCCAACTCCTCGCCGCCCCCCGCAACATGGCAAGAACAGCACAGGCCAGACACGCAAAGATCACGAAACCCGCAGCATACGATCCCGTATGCTGCTTCGACTGGCCCAGCAAATTGGGCACAATCGAGCCGCCCAGCGCCCCAACCTCGCCAATCATGCCGCCCGCAACCGCCGTCGTCAGCGGCCAGCGCAGCGGCACAAGCTGAAAGGTCGCACCATTGCCCGCGCCCAGAGCGGCAAAGCACAGCATCAGCAGCAGCGTCGTCGTAAGCAGAGACATCGGAGCCACCACCAGGCCAGCCAGCCCCGCAATCGCCACGGTGAACGCAGCAGTCAGCGCCCGCACCCCGCCAATACTGTCCGCCAGCCATCCGCCCACAATCCTCGTCGCACTGCCGGTCACAGTCGCCAGCACCGCCAGGCTTCCCGCCTCCACCTTCGACACGTGAAACTGCACAAAGTAGAACGAGGGCAGGTACGTCGCCAGTCCAATAAATCCTCCGAACGTGACGACGTAGATCATGTTGAAGACCCAGCCGTCCCGCTCCCAGAGACACTGAATATGCTCAGCAAAACTCTGCCGCGCCGTGTCCTCCGGCTCCTTCGCAAACGCGATCATCACCGCAAGCGGCAGCAGCATCGCAATCGCGGCCGCACCATACACATGCTGCCATCCGTAGCGTACAGCCAGACGCGGAGCAAACAACGCGGCCAGCGCCGTACCGCTGTTCCCCGCTCCCGCAATACCCATCGCAAGCCCCTTGTACTTTGCCGGAAACCAGCCCGAGCCCAGCGACAACGCAATCCCAAAACTCGCGCCTGCGATGCCCAACAGTACACCCATGGCAAGCACATCGTGGTACGTCTTCACAAAGAAGCAGCCATACAGCAGCGCCGCAATAATGGCCGACATCTCCACAATGGCCGCGCTCTTTCTGCCGATGTATTGCGACAGCACGCCCAGCGGAAAGCGCATCAGCGCGCCCGCAAGCGTCGGCACCGACACCATCAAACCAATCTGCCCCTGAGTCAGATGGAACTGCTCAGAGATAAACGGCCCGATCGCCCCATTCAGCACCCACACCGCGAAGCAGAAATCAAAATACAGAAACGCAGCCAGCAGCGTAGGCGGATGCCCCGATTTCAGAAACGTCTTGAAACCAGTCATTTATATCTCCTCTGAAGTTTGAATCGAACAATACGAGGGCCTGAGTTCCTTCATTCCAAGCAGCAGCCTGGCCATCCACAGAGATGCCTCGGCAACGACAACTCATCGTGCAGCAGATTTCTCAATCCGCACCGCACATTGCTTGAAGTTCGGCTCGCGCGAGATAGGATCGAACGCTCCAAGCGTCACCAGGTTCGAGTTGGACTCGGCAAAGTGAAACGGCATAAACACCTGCCCCGGCGCAACAATCCCCGTAATCCGCAGTTCAATATCTTTCACGCTGCTTCTGCGCGAAATCACCGTGACGCGATCGTGAGACCTCAGATCAAGCCGCGCCGCGTCCGCGGGATTCATCTCCAGCCACGCATTCGGCACCATGCTCTCCAGCATCGCCACCTGCGAAGTCTTCGTGCGCGTGTGCCAATGCTCCACCGTCCTGCCGGTATTCAGAACAAAGCTGTACTCCGAGTTCGGCTGCTCCAGAAACGGCTCCCACGGCACGCTGTACAGACGCGCCCTTCCATCCGGTGTCTGGAAGACGCCATCTTCATAGAGCCTCTTGCCGCCCCACTGAACGCCGCCCTGCTCTTCAATCTGCTCCCACGAGAAGCCGCTGTAGTCGCACAACCGCCCCGCCGAAACACGCCGCCATTCGTTGAAGGCATCGCGCGTCGTAGACCATCCCGGAAAGAGTTCCTCGCGCACGCCCAAACGCTCGGCAATATCGAGAAAGATGTCGAAGTCAGAATGCGCTTCACCCGGCGGAACGACAATGCGATTCACCTTGTTCACCCTCCGCTCCGAATTGGTGAACGTACCCTCTTTCTCGCCCCAGATCGCGGCCGGCAACACCAGGTCCGCAAACTCAGCCGTTGGCGTTGGATGAAACCCATCCTGCACCACCAGAAACTCCACACTCCGCAGCGCCTGCTCCAACACCGAGTGATTCGGAAACGACACCACCGGGTTCGTCGCAATAAACCACAGCGCCTTAATCTTGCCCGTCACCGCCCCTTCAATGATGTCCGGATACGCAAGCCCGCGCGCAGTCGGAATGCGATCGACATCAACGTTCCATATCCGCGCCAGCTCTTCGCGGTCCTCGGCATTCTCAAACTTGCGATACCCCGGCAACCCCGAAGTAAAGCCGGCCTCGCGCGTGCCCATCGCATTGCACTGGCCTGTAATCGAGAATGGCGACGCGCCCACCCTGCCGATGTTTCCCGTCATCAGCGCAAGGTTGTTGATCGCCGTCACCGTCACCGATCCCTGCGTCGAGTGATTGACGCCCATCGTCCAGCCGATAAACGCTGCCTTCGCCCTGCCGTAGAGCAGCGCAACTTCCTCAATCCTTGCCTCGCTCAGCCCGGTAATCTTCGCCACGTGCCGGGGAGTGAACGTCGAGACAAACTCGGCAAACTCCTCGTACCCGGACGTGTGCCGCTCAATGTACTCCCGATCGACCAAGCCTTCGCGAATGAGAACATGAGCAATCCCATTAATCAGCGCGATGTCGCTGCGCGGCTTCACCGGCAGATGAATGTCCGCCATCATGGCCGTCTTCGTCACGCGCGGATCGACCACAATCAGCGTGCGGCTCTCATTGCGCTCCAATCTCTGACACAGAATCGGATGATTGTCGGCAATGTTCGAGCCAATCAGAAGCACCACATCCGCCGTCTCTAAGTCTTCGTAGGAACCCGGGGGCCCATCGCTGCCAAACGACAGCTTGTAGCCCGCAACCGCGCTCGCCATGCACAGCGTCGTATTGCCATCGTTGTTGCGTGTCCTGAAACCAAGCTGCACCAGCTTTCCCAGCGTGTAACACTCCTCCGTCACAAGCTGCCCCGTACCGACAACGCCAAGCGCATGGTTGCCATACTTCCGCTGCACCGCGCCAATTCTCTCCACCATCGTGTCGAGCGCCTCGTCCCACGAAACCGGAACGAGCTTGCCGTTCTTGCGCAGCAGCGGCTGCTTCGCCCGCCCGGGAGCAGTCAGGATGTGGTGCTCGCTCAGCCCCTTTGGACACAACTTGCCGCGATTCACCGGATGCTCAGGATTTCCCCGCGCCGTCACTGCCTTCCCATCGCGCACGCCAATCAGCATTCCACAGCCCACTGAGCAATAACCGCACGTCGTCTTCACCCACGTATCAGCCACGCGCGTCGCGGAGATGTGCCCCACGCTCGCGTCCTTCTCAAACGCATACTTCTCCTTGCGCGTGTCGAAGCCCAGCATCCGCCGCGCTTTCATCAGGACACTCATCGCTCACCTCCCCGCACAAACGTCAGCGCCATATTCAGCGGCACAACCGAAACAAAGAAGAGATAGCGCGCGCACAACACTGCACCAATCGCAGTAGCGCAAGCCAGAATCCAGTAGCCAACCATCGCAAGCACGACGCACGCGCACGCCAGCCCCCACGAGAGCGCCAGCGCATTGCGCAGCTTCTCCACATTGAACAAAGCCGCGCTGGCCCGCCTCTCGAACAACGGCGACCGATTGAGCCGCACCAGCCGAACAATCTGATTCGCAAGCCATAAACCAGCACAGAGCGCCACCGGCCAGATTGCATCAGGCATACGGTCAACCACGCTATGCGCGCTGCCGAACAACATCGCCAACCTCTCCAGCGCCGCCGGAAATACGCTTCCAATCAGCGCCGCGCTCAGAACAAAATCCATCGGCGTATGCATCATGTTCCACGCAGGCCGCGCGGGGACCAGATAGATGAACGCACTGGCCACCGTGCCTGCAAGCCCAAGCGCCCCAGCCGTCCATCCTAAGATCAACTGCGTTCGTGCTCCGCCCCCCCACGCAGCCGCCGTCGCCAACGTAAGCGCCGCAAAGAAGAGTCCGAACAAAAGCACCTCCCTGCTTAGCCACGAACGGCGCCACATCTTCAGCGCGCGCCACGCATACGCAGGCCGTCCAAGATGAAAGACCGATATATTCAACGCAACAGCGGTAATGCCAAGCAGCACGCCCAGCATCGACAGGCTGGCCCTCCTCCAAAGCAGCGCAGCAATCAACGCACCCGTCACCATCTGAATCAAAGTCGTCATCAACACCAGCGAAAGATGCGCATGTTCAGGCCGGATGCGCCCCGCGTCCACACGCTCCAGCTCCGCAGCAGATCGTGCTGGCAGCGTAATGCGCGTCGTGGAAACCGTATGTCCGGCCGCAGGCATCCCCGGAGACTCGGCCGCCGCATAGTTCTCACGCCACTCGGCCAGGTTCACAATCTCAATCTCAATCGCACCCTCCGGACAAGCGTTGACGCAAGCAGGCTCGCGCCCATCCGTCAGCCGCCCGTGACACATATCGCATTTGCCAACCACGCCGCGCTCCGCATTGAACTGCGGCACACTGTACGGACAGTTCCACACGCAATACTGGCAGCCAATACACGCATCCGCCGAATGCAGCACAATGCCCGTGACAGGGTCCTTCGTGTACGCATTCACCGGACAGCCCTTCACGCAGTCAGCATCCAGACAGTGATTGCATCCCATCGACAGATAGTGCCGCAGCGTGTCGGGATAGGTGCCTCCTTCAATCTCTCCCATGCGTCGCCAGCGAATGTCTGTCGGATTGCCGTTCTGTTCATTGCACGCAATCTCGCACGAGCGGCAACCAATGCACTTCGTCATGTTGAAGTGAAAGCGATACTGCTCGCCCTCTTCCGGCGTGCGTCCCGGGATCAGCACCTTCGTCGCGTGAACTTCGGAGAAATCCTGCACCTCCCCAACCGTCATGCGCACAAGGTCCTCTGAACCGTCCGTCAAAGCGCGTTCATGGAGAAGTAGAGACACGTGTAGCTCCTTGTTCCGTGCGGGTACAGGGTTGGTGATACTCAGTGCGTTCTAGAAAACCTCTGATTAAGTCTCGGCTTCGTTAAGGGCGCGGCTTCAGAGCCTGTCCTGTGCGTAGTCGAAGGATGCCGCAAAGCGATTCCAGTCCATGACTGGCTGTACAGACTGCGGAAGAACTCAACCTACGTGCTTTTCGGTGGGAGCGCAGGGCTTTAGCCCCGGGCCCCCTGCACAAGCTGTCGGATGGACTTTTCCCGCAGCCTCTTTAACCCCTGAGGGAATCTTCGCGGACTGAATCAATCCATCCTCAGTAAACGTCGCGGTGGTAGCGGTGCTCATCTTTGAGCTGTTGAACGTAGTCCTTTGCGGCTTCCTGGCCGAGGCCCCCCTCACGTTCAACAATGGTGTGCAATGCGGCATCGACATCCTTCGCCATGCGCGAAGCATCGCCGCAAACGTAGATCGTGGCTCCATCCTGGAGCCATTCCCAGAAGGCCGGAGCCTGCTCCAGCATCCTGTCCTGAACGTAAATCTTGTGCTCCTGATCTCGCGAGAACGCGGTATCGAGCCGCGTCAGGTGCTTATCGGCAAGCATTGAACGAAGTTCGTCAGCATAAAGAAAGTCCGTCGCCTCGCTGCGCTCGCCAAAGAAGAGCCAGTTGCGGCCGGTCGAGCCAAGCGACCTGCGTTCATGCAGAAACGCGCGAAACGGCGCGATTCCCGTACCCGGACCAATCATGATGATCGGCGCGTCCGGCTCCTTCGGCAGGCGAAACTTCTTGTTCGGCTGAATGTAAATCGGCAGAGCATCGCCAACCGAGACGCGGTCCGCAAACAGCGTCGAGCACACACCTCCCCGTTCGATGTTGTGCGCTCGATAACGAACCACAGCCACCGTCGTATGAACTTCACCGGCATGTGCCGCAGGACTCGACGAGATCGAATACAGGCGCGGCGTCAGCTTCGGCAGCATCGCCACCAATTCATGCGGCGCAGTCACCACGCCCGGATACTCCAGCAATAGGTCGATGAGCCCACGGTCATGCGTGTACTTATCCAGGTGCGACTGTTGTTCCGGGACCAACAGATCCAGCAGCCGCTGACATTTGCCCAGCGCGGCATACGCTTGCACCATCTTCCGATTCAGTCGCGTCACCTGAAGTGAACGCAGCAACGCCTCAAACACCGTGACCGCGCCCTCCTGCGCAAGCTCAACCCTCTCGCTCCCGGTAAACTTCAGCACTTCAAGAATCTGACCGACCAGTCGTGGATCATTCTGCGGAATCACACCGCAGGCATCGCCCGCCTCGTAGTGCAGCTTCGAGTCAACCGTCGAGAATGCAAGGTGCAGCGTCAACTTGCTCGAAACATCCCGGGTCAGGGCAGTCTTCTCAAGCAAAGGAGCAGAAAACGGATTGTCCCGCGTATGCACCTGCGCCTTTGCCGGTGCCGCCGCAACTGGCTTTGAGCCAGCCGTAACAACCGGCTTCACTTCAGCGCGCAGCTCCTTGCCGGAGGCAACGTCGTCAAGGCACGAAAACAGTCCAGCCTTCCACTGCGCGAAGTCCTCATCCAGCTCCACGTCACAATCCACACGCTGATAGATACACCGCGCACCTAGCGCCTGAAGACGCGCATCAAGATCGATGCCGAATTGGCAGAACTGCTCATATGTTTTATCGCCAAGCGCGAGGATCGAGTACGAAAGCTTCTCCAGATGCGGAGCCGTCGCCAGACAAAGCTGATCGTAAAAAGGTCGCGCGCCCTCCGGCGGTTCGCCTTCGCCATACGTGCTCACAATCATGATTGTGTACTCTTCCTTCGCCAGCATCGACGGAATGTACGCGTCGAGCGAAGCAACCGCCGCAACGTGCCCCTTCGCCTTCAGCTCCTTCGCCACCTTTCTGGCCAGGCCCTCTCCCGTGCCCGACTGCGACGCATACAGCACAGCCACCTTCAGCGACGCAGCCGCAACCGCAGGCTGCGCCGCCGTCACAGCAGCATCGGGAAATATCCCCGCAAGAAAACCATTAAGCCACGCGCGCTGGTCGGCAGAAAAGGGCGCTGTCTCTGGAATAAATGGAGTCATCGACATGCTCTACGCAGCCTCCTTCACAAGACAAAAGGACTTCAGTTCATCCACGCTGTGTCTGCGACTGAATTCAAGAAACGACTCGTCACTCTCGCGCTGACTCGTGAACGCCTCAAACAGTCGTCCCATCGTCGCGGGCAAATCTGCGAACCTGATGGCAGGAATCAACTCACGCCCAATCCCCTGGTCTCCATCCGAACCTCCGCCAATGTTGACCTGATACCCCTCTTCGCCCCCGACCTTCACCCCCATCAAGCCGATGTCGCCAATGTAGTGCTGCGCGCACGAGTGCGAGCACCCAGTCACATGCAGATTCACCGGCTGTAGAATGTTGAACCGCTCATCCAGATACTTCGCCAGCGCCACCGCGTGCGTCTTCGTATCAGCGGCCGCATACTTGCAGCCTTGGTTGCCCGTGCAGGCAACCGTTCCCGCCATCACGCTTCCGGCGGCAACATCCAATCCCGCGGCACGAATCGCATCCACCGCGGCCTGCACATTCTCGTCGGCCACATGCGGAACAATCACGTTCTGCCACACTGTCAGCCGAAGTTCTCCCGCGCCAAATCGCTCCGCAACGTCGGCAAGCGCCAGCATCTGCGCCGCCTCCAGCCGACCCACCGGAGCAACCACGCCAATGTAGTTCAGCCCCGGCTGGCTCTGCGGATGCACGCCAATATGCCCCTGCCGATCAATCGCCTTACGCGGCTCGCACGCCGAAGCCGCCAAGTGAATCAGCGGAAAATCCAGCCGCTTCTCCGTCTCTTCAAGAAACCGTCCCACCCCCCACGTATCCACCAGATACTTCAGCCGCGCCTTCTTACGGTCAGTGCGGTCGCCGTTCTCTGCAAACACGCGAATCATCGCAGCCGCCACGGCAACCGTCTGGTCCGGGCGCAACAGCACACCGCAGTCGCTCGCAAACTGTCTGTGTCCCGTAATACCGCACAACAGTACGCGGAAGTAAACGCCCGCCGGAACATCCTGCCCTTCACCCACCCGCACCGCGACAAAGCCAACATCGTTCGTGTCTGCAACCACGCTCACATTGCCGCCGCCATCAAACGCCACATTGAACTTGCGCGGCAGGCCATACATATCGCGCGAGTTCAAAATATACGCATTCAGCGCCTCGGCCAGCGGAGCCACATCGTACAACTCGTTCGGATCAATCCCCGCCAGCGGCGAAGCCGTAATGTTGCGCACATTGTCCGCGCCCGACCCGCGCGACGACATGCCCAACGCCTGCACCGCGTTCAACACGCGCACAATGCTCTTCGGCGCAAACTCCCGCAACTGAAGATTGCTCCGCGTCGTCATCTCCGCGCGGCCCGAGCCACACTCGGCGCTCAACTCCGCCAGCCCGCGTAACTGATGCGCCCGCAGCACGCCACCCGGAACCCGCATCCGCAGCATGAACGAGTCCTGCGCCGGGGCCACATAAAACAAACCATGAAACTTAAAGCGAAAGATGTCCTCGACCGCGGGCGCCTTATTTTCGTTCGCGTGCTCCAGCAACTTGTCCCACACATCCAGCGGATTCTGCTCGAACTTCCATCGCTCTTCCCGGCACAGATCAGAAACTCGCGTGCCGAAGTAAAGCTCCTCGTCGGCAGCCTCATTCCGCAGCCCCGACGCGCAGTCGTCCGTAATCAACCCCGAAGCGGTGTGCCCTACAAACGGCACGGCCCTGCTCTGCGCCACACCGGCGAAGAAGCCCTGCAGATACTGCTTCTGCTCCGCGGTGAAATGCTCCGTGCCGAAGGTCGAGTTGACGAGAGTCTCAGCAATCATGTCCATATCCCCTGACCGCAAGCGGTCGAAAACGCTCAAAGTGACGTTTAGCCTCGAACGGCTGCAAGCAGGGATGTTGATTGGGCTGATTGTGTTCTCGTGTGCTTTCGTGCTCGACGCGACCCGCCAAATCAACACCGCAACATGCGGCGGATTCAAGGCTCTTCGCGGAGCATCGGTATTCGAAGGGAGGAGACGGACTCCAGCACACCCTGGTGCTTGAACAACCCCTTCACCGAAAGCATATTTTGAATAGGCTTTCGGTGACTCGATACTAATCCGGCAACTGCCTCCTTTGCAACAAAAAACTCCACACCCGCGTCTTTGCAGGGTTTCAGCGTATCCATCAACGACTTTTCATCAGCCGCTCTTGTATCTCAAAATCCGCTATGTTACAAACCAGTTATCCGTTCCCCGCCACGCGACACCCCGACGTGTCCCACACCGGATGACCCGACTCCCCGTATGAGCAACTCCGACGCGCCTGTAAAATAGTGGGCGTCAGACCAATTCTCTTTGCACCACGCGCTTTGCCTGTATCGGCAAACTGCTTTTCTGAATGGCCTTTCCGACCGGCACGCAACCACGCGATAGCCGGCTGTCAGACTGGAACCGGGGGTATCCATGGCACACGCGAGTTTCGACGGGCTAAGAGTTCTCTCACTGGAATCGCGCCGTGCCACCGAGGTGGAGAAGCTCATCCGCACCTACGGCGGCGAACCCTTCGTCGTCCCCGCCATGCGCGAGGTGCCTCTCGAATCCAACCGCCAGGCACTCGACTTCGCCGACAATCTTCTCAAAGGCAACTTCGATCTCGTCATCTTCTTCACCGGCGTCGGCGTGCGCACGCTGCTCAACATCGTCGAAACCCAGTACGACCGCGAGCAATTTCTTCACGCCCTTCGCTCCGTGCAGATCGCCGCGCGCGGACCAAAGCCGCAGGCCGCGCTCAAAGAGCTGAAGGTCCCCGTCGCCGTCACCGCAGCCGAGCCGAACACCTGGCGCGAGATGATGCAGGGCATCGAAGCCAAATACGGCGCCTCGCTCGCCGACATGCGCGTCGCCGTGCAGGAGTACGGCGCCTCCAACCCCGAATTCCTCTCCGCGCTCAGCGAGCGATGCCGCGAAGTCACCAAAGTCCCCGTCTACCAGTGGGCGCTTCCCGAAGATCTCCGCCCCTTGCGCGAATGCGTGCTCGGCATCGCCAAAGGCAACGTCGATGTCGTCCTCTTCATGACCGCCGTACAGATCATCCATCTCTTCCAGGTGGCCGAGGTCATGAACAGCCAGCAGGAGCTGCGCGAAGGACTTCGTTCCATGGTCGTCATCTCCATCGGCCCCACCACCTCCGAAGAACTCGCGCACTACGGCCTCACTCCCGACTTCGAGCCCTCACGTCCCAAGATGGGCTTCCTCGTCAACGAAGCCGCGCAGTACGCCGCCAAAGTCCTCCGCCAGAAACGCAGCGGCGAAGCCGCGAAAGACGCTCTCCGCGCACCGTCCAAATCAGCCGCACCCGTCCAGACACCTGAAGCAACGCCCACAAAATCTGCACTTGCCGCCGCAAAACCGGCGACTCCGCGCGTCCGCCGCGTCGCGCCCTCCACGCCCACCATGGCCGGCTTCCGCGACGCGCTCATGCCCATCGACTTCCTCCACGAGATCTCCAGCCGCATCGCCGGCTCCGACTCCTTCCACGTCGTCCTCGGCCGCATCGTCGATTTCGTCACCACCATCATCCCCTGCGACTCCTGCTTCATCTACGTGCTCGAAGGCGAAAAGCTCCTCCTGCGCGCCTCGCAAAACCCGCACGCCGACCTCGTCGATCACCTCGGCATCAAGCTCGGCCAGGGCGTCACCGGCTGGTCCGCCGAACACCGCGAGCCCGTCGCTATCGCCGCCAACGCTTCCAACGACCCGCGTTTCAAAGCCTTCAAAAACGTCCCCGAAGACCACTTCGAGGCCATCCTCTGCACCCCCATCCTCTGCGCAGGCAAAGTCGTCGGCGTCATCAACCTGCAACACCGCCTCTCCTACCAACACTCGCCCAACGAGGTCCGTCTGCTCTCCACCATCGGCTACCTGGTCGGCGCGGAGATAGAACGCGCGCGCCTCGAAAGCGAAAACGCGCAGCTCACCGGCAAACTCGAAACCCGCAAGGCCGTCGATCGCGCCAAAGGCATTCTCCAGCGCGACCTCGCCATCACCGAAGACGAAGCCTACCGCCGCATGCAAACCGAGAGCCGCCAGCGCCGCAAATCCATGCGCGAGATCGCCGAGGCCATCCTGCTCGGCGACGACCTCCGCAAAGCCAAAGCCGACACCGCCGAAAAATCCGCCTGAAAATCCTATGCCGAGAGCATTTTCCTGATGCGTTTTCCCGGAAGACATTGCCCTCGCGACCTCATCCTCCGACGCGGGATTTGCTGTCACCTGATTTGCTGTCACCGGATTTGTTGTCATTCCTGAAGGGAATCTGCGTGTCGCGTTTGCAGTCGCTCTTCTTGTTGTCATTCCCGAAGGGAATCTGCGTTTCGCATCGGTCAGCGCCGGGCTACACCCGGATGGAAAATGCCCTGGCCTCCCAAATAACCCGCTACAAAGAAACCACCCCTGCGAAATTTCCACATAAACACTGCCATTTCCACAAAAATATCCCCCGCCAACCCCATTGATTTTTCCCTGAACAGGAGTACTGTTTCTTCAGCGGAAGAGAGATCTTCCAAGTAGGAGAGAGCGGACGAAGGCCGTTGAAGGGCCCCGGCAACGGGACTCGCGAAGCACTCGGGCAACCGACTGCGGATAGACGACATAAGAAAGCTCTTGCAGGCGAATGAAACGGTAGGAAGAGTTCGGGGAGCGCGGGCTTAGCTCGCAGGCTTCGGACGATTCTGAGGTAGCAATCGGTTGTGACCCGGCCACCGAACCAGGTCTTCGCAGATTCGGAAAGTAAGGGGCGACTCCCGCAAGGGACTCGCCCCTTCGCTTCACGCGGCGTACTCCCCCCCAATGTGATTGAATGCCCCGCCGTCATTCTGCCCTCCCCATCTCCATTCCGTAGCGCCTTTGCATTTCCATTCGCACTTTGCATTTCCATTCCTCCTTTGCATTTCCATTCCGTAGCGCAGCGAAGGAATCTGCTTTCCTCCGTACCACCACCAAAGCCCAGGCACCCATCCAGGCGCAGCTTCACCGCGAAGGATGGGAACCCACAAACCCCAACCCGCCAACGTACCTGTCAAGCCCACCCACCCCCAATCACCTCAAACCAAACACCTTCCTCGTGGCGGTCGAGTTTCCTCCACCTGCTATCCTTAAATGAGGAAGACAAAAAGCCCGTAGCCAATCCGGACTTTTGGTTTGGCGCCCCAAGTGCGCAGGAAGTCCGAACCTAAGTCCTTTGTTCAAAGGACTTTGAGTACTTTAATGGGGGGAGGGGGGTACCCCCTCCATCCCGCATGAGAAGATAGCCATCAATGACTAACCAAGACTTCGCCATCGCCATCATGGCCGCCGGAAAGGGCACGCGGCTCAAGAGCAAGCGCCCCAAGGTCCTCCACGAGATCGGAGGCCGCGCCCTGCTGCTCCACGTCATCGCCGCCGCCCGGACCATCGTCCCCGCCGAGCAGATCTACTGCATCATCGGCCACGAAGCCGAGCAGGTGAAAGCCGCCATCACCCACACCGGCGTCTCCTTCGTCCTCCAGGCCGACCAGCGCGGCACCGGCCACGCTCTCCAGATGCTCAAAGCCGACTTCGGGCTCTCCGGCAAAACGCCGCCCGAAAATCTACTGGTCCTCTCCGGCGACGTGCCCCTCATCCGCCCCGAGACCATTGCCGCCGTCCGCGACGCCCACCTCCGCGAGCAAGCCGCCATGACCATCCTCACCGCCGTCCCCGCGGACCCGCACGGCTACGGCCGCGTCCTCCGCGTCAGCGAAGACGCGCCCGAGGTCCTCGCCATCGTCGAACAAAAATCCCTCACGCCCGAGCAGCTCGGCGCGCGCGAGATCAACTCCGGCATCTACTGCTTCAACACCCGCGCGCTCTTCAGCAAACTCGACACCCTCGACACCAACAACGCCCACGGCGAGTTCTACCTCACCGACGTCGCCGCCATGCTCGTCGCCGAAGGCCGCCGCGTCATTGCCGTCAAAGCCGAGAGTGTCAACGAAGTCCTGGGAGCCAACACCATCGCCGAGATGATGCACCTCGACGCCGCCATGCGCCTCCAGAACGCCCACCGTCTGATGTCGGAAGGCGTCACCATCTTCCGCCCCGAGACCTGCGTCATCGACTCCGAAGTCACCGTCAGCCCCGACACCATCATCGAACCCTACGTGCAACTGCTCGGAGCCACCAGGATCGGCTCCGACTGCCGCATCCGCTCCTACTCCGTCATCCAGAACTCGACGCTCGGCGACGGTGTCACTGTCCGCAACGGCAGCATCCTCGACTCAGCCCAGGTCGCGGACAAAGCCATCCTCGGCCCCTACTGTCACCTGCGCCCCGAGAGCAACATCGGCGAAGGCGCGCACATCGGCAACTTCGTCGAGACCAAGAAAGTCACCATCGGCAAAGGCTCGAAGGCCAATCACCTGAACTACCTCGGCGACGCCGTCATCGGCTCCGGCGTCAACGTCGGCGCGGGAGCCATCACCTGCAACTACGACGGCGTGAACAAGCACCGCACCACCATCGGAGACAACGTCTTCGTCGGCTCCGACTCCACGCTCGTCGCCCCCATCGCCATCGCCGACGGATCCTACATCGCCGCAGGAAGCTGCATCACCGAAGACGTCCCCTCCGGCGCGCTCGCCCTCGGCCGCGCCCGCCAGATCACCAAACCCGGATGGGTCGCCCGCAAAAAAGCTGCCCCTGAATCCAACCAGTCGTGAATTAAATAACCTCTGTAAGTCTTTGTTTTGAAGGGGCGTGGCTTCAGCCACGCCGCAACGTCCCTCAATTCAATAATGGGACTTTAGCCCCTAAGAGAATCGTCCAGGACCTAATCAGACTTTCCATAACGCAATCCGGCGGCGCTGCCGATAAACCAGCAATGCCGGAACGCATCCTCGTCGTCGATGATGAACAACCCGTGCGCGACCTCGTCGCCGCACTGCTCTCAGCCACAGGCTACGAGACCACGCTCGTCCCCAGTGCCGAAGACGCCATCCTGCGTCTCCAGCAGGACCCCGACTACGCTCTCGTCCTCACCGACATCATGATGACCGGCAAGGACGGCCTCGCCCTGCTCGATCATCTCGGACGCGACTACCCCGCGATCCCAGTCGTCATGTGTTCCGCCATCAACGATCTTCGTGTCGCCACCAGCGCCTTCCGCCGCGGCGCGTTCGACTATCTCCTCAAGCCCTTCGACCGCGACGAACTCGAAGACACCGTCGCGCGCGGCGTCGAGCACGGCCGCCTTCGCAAGCAGAACGCCACCTATCGCCGGAACCTCGAAGCCATCGTCAACACCCGCACCGGCCGCCTCCGCTCCACCATGCAGGACCTCGAACGCAGCTACGACACCACGCTCGAAGCGATGGGCGACGCGCTCGACCTCCGCGACCAGGAGACCGAAGGCCACTCCAAGCGCGTCACCGCCTACACCATCGCACTCGCGCGCGCCAAAGGCCTTGACGCCGACGAACTCCGCACCATCGCGCGCGGCGCCTTCCTCCACGACATCGGCAAGATCGCCACGCCCGACGCCATCCTGCTCAAGCCCGGACGCCTCGACCCCGACGAGACCGCCATCATGCGCCAGCACTGCGAACGCGGCTACGAGATGGTGCGCAAGATTCCCTTCCTCTCCGACGCAGCCGAGATCGTCTACGCCCACCAGGAGCGCTTCGACGGCTCCGGCTACCCGCGAGGCCTTCGCGGCGAACAGATTCCTCTCGGCGCGCGCATCTTCGCCGTCGCCGACACGCTCGACGCCATGACCTCCGACCGTCCCTACCGCAAAGGCGCTTCCATCGAAGCCGCCACCGCCGAGATCGTCCGTTGCTCAGGCACACAGTTCGATCCCGAGATCGTCGAAGTCTTTCTCAGCCTGCCGCCTGAATCCTGGGCCGAGCTGCGCGCCGAGATTGAACACCTCACCACCTCCGTGCTCGCCGCCTCGCTGCGCCGACCGCCGGCAGCAACAGTTGCGCACACAGGTCAAAGTCAGTAGCATCCTCAACGCGAGGTAAGGCATATGAAAACGACACTCAGCGCCCCGGAGATCGACAAGCTCCTCAAACAACTCCCCGACTGGAAGCTCACCGGCGGCAAGCTCACTCGTGAATGGACATTCAGCAACTTCGTCGAAGCCATCGCCTTCGTCAATAAGGTCGCACCACTTGCCGAGGCCGCCGGCCACCATCCCGACATCGACATCCGCTACAACCGCGTCCTGCTCAGCCTCATCTCGCACGACGCCGGAGGAATCACCGAACGCGATGCCAATATGGCCGCCCGCATCAGCGAGGAATTTGCCGACTGAAGCCTATCCAATAATCTGGAAAAGTGGTTTTGCCCCAATTTTTTGAAAAGACATTGTAGTGACATGAACTTTGCAACTCAGACTTGAGTGACTCAACGAGCACATATCACATTGATAATAAACATTTTGCCGATATAGGGCCGCCTTGCTAGCCAGCCCAGGTTCTCTGTCCAGCACCCTTAGGGAAAATTAATTTTCTATGATTGAACATATTTTGCTTTTTTCTCCTCCACATTGTGGTATATTTTCTTTAACGGTGAAGCGAGAGTAACCCGCCACTGTGAAGGTTCTCAGCCCAAGGGCTGATACAAGTTGCGTCACTGGCCTCCCGGCACGGACAATCAAACGTTCGTGCCGTCTTTTTTTCTTAACTCGAGCCTGTACGCGGCAGACGCAGTTATCCGCAACGAATTCCACAGTTTTGCCTTCATTTCCACCGAGCATGGCTTTTGCCCCTGGCCGGATTTATCATAGTGAACTATGAAGAAGCTGCTTGGCTGTATCGCTTTGGGCCTCATCACGATTGTGGCATCTGCCCAGTGGACCGACCCCTCCGCCGACGTTCCCGCCTACAATGCAACAGCACCCCACAAGGCCCTGCCTCCCATTCTGAGCGGCAACCAGCTCACCGGCATCTATTTCACTCATCACTACCAGGTTGTCGCCTACGAGATGGCGGCAAAGATTCCGGCCGTTCTTCACCAACTCCCCTGCTACTGCCACTGCGACCGCGCGCTGGGACACAACAGCCTGCACAGTTGCTTTGAAGGCACTCACGGCGCAGCCTGCTCCACCTGCATGGGCGAGGCCGTCTACGCCTACGAGCAGACGAAGAAAGGTAAGACTCCCGCCGAGATTCGCGCAGGCATCGAGCGCGGCGACTGGCAGAGCATCGATCTGCTGAAGGCAGAACTGTAAGGAATCTCTCGCAGAGCGTCTCCACTCAGGTAAGCTCAGCAGCATGACCGGAATCACGATGACGTGGGTATTCTGGGCGCTGCTCTCCGCCGCCTTCGCCGCAGGCACGGCGCTGCTCGCCAAAGTCGGCGTCGAAGGCATCGACTCCAATCTCGCCACGGCCATTCGCACGACGGTGGTGCTGGTGGTGACGTGGGCCATCGCCATCGCGCTCGAAGAGCATCACGCGCTTCAGCAGATCAGCCGCCGGAGCTGGGTCTTTCTGACGCTCTCTGGCATCTGCACCGGTCTGTCGTGGCTGTGCTACTTCCGCGCGCTCAAACTGGGACCGGTGTCGAGCGTTGCGCCCATCGACAAATTGAGCGTCGTGCTGGTCGTGCTCGGCGCGTGGCTCTTTTTGGACGAGCACATCTCGCCGCTCAAGATCGGCGGGGTCACGCTGATCGCCGCCGGAGCGATCCTGCTGGTCTTTGCATGAGACCGAAGTGCGACGAAAGCATCTATAATGGAGCTAGTTCTTTGCACCGCCCAACGCAATGTTGGTGCCGGCTCCAGATGGGGGCGTCACGGCTTCGACGGGATTGCTTGTGGCAGAGAGGCATGCCGGGGTGTGGACACCCGTAATCGCTCACAAAACCATAAGTGCCGAACCTCAATTCGCACTCGCTGCTTAATTAACTAAGTAGCCGGTCGCTCGGGCTTCGCCTACGGGCCCGTACCGACCGTCGCACAGTAGGCTGGTCTTCCCTGCTCCGTCTGCGCGGTGGGAGACGAGATCGATCAGACTGGTCAGCGCCGCATCTTCGTCCGTTCTTAGCGTCGCTGACGAGACAAAATGAACCGGAAAAAGCATGAATGCTCTCTGTTGTAAGCTCTTTCGGACGCGGGTTCGACTCCCGCCGCCTCCACCAGACTTAAACTTGCAGCTTTCCTGGGCAGGTCATCACAGTCAACGGCAACTAGCTCCGCCGTAGTTACCTCGCGGAGTCGTTGTTGGTTGAGGTGGAATTCGTATAGCGAGAAGTCAGCGTTCCTCGCTTGAGCGCCCGCTCTTTCATCATGACAAAGAAGACAGGCACCAGTATCAAGACGTGGATCGCGGAGGTGATCATGCCGCCGACGATCGGCGCGGCGATCGGCTTCATCACATCGGAACCAATGCCCGAGGCCCAAAGAATCGGAATCAGGCTGGCCAGAACCGCACAGACCGTCATGAGCTTGGGTCGCAGGCGATGAACAGCACCTTCGATTGCAGCCTCTTCAACGTCGGCATTCGTCAGCGGTTTTCCAGACTTGAGGCGGCGTTCGAGCGACTCGTGCAGGTAGACCACCATCACCACGCCAGTTTCGACAGCAATCCCAAACAGCGCGATATAGCCTACCGCAACCGCAACGCTGAAGTTGTATTTCAAAAGCCATTGGAGCAGCAGTCCGCCGCTCATCGCATAGATGGTCGGGAAGATGAGCACGAATGCTTCGCCCACGGAGTGGAACACGAGATAAAGCAACACGAAAATTACGAAGAAGACCACGGGAAGAATTAACCGCAGGCGTTGCCTGGCGCGCTGCTCGAATTCATACTCGCCCGACCATTGGAAGGAATAGCCTGCGGGCAAAATGAGTTTGTCACGCAGCAGCTTGTTTGCCTGGACGACGAAACCGCCGTAGTCTGTGTTCTTCAGATCGATGTAGACGTAGCCGGTCAGAGCGCCATCTTCATCCCGGATCATGGCAGGCCCTCGGCTGAACGAGATTCGCGCCACCTGCCCCAGTGGAATCTGCGCGCCTGATGGCGTGCCGATCAAGACACTACGCATCTTGTCGATGTTGTCCCGAAAGTCGCGCTGATACCGGACGTTGATGGGATAGCGTTCGCGGCCTTCAATATTCTCGGCGATGTTTTCGCCGCCGATGCCCGATGCGACCGCGGTTTGCACATTGGCTATCGTGAGGCCGTAACGGGCAGCCTCTGGCCGATTGACATCAACATTGATATAGAAGCCCTGCGCTGCCTTCTCGGAAAAAACCGACCGTAGCTGTGGCAGACCCAATAGCAAATGCTGGATTTGCGAGGCAAGCTGCTGAATTCCATTCAGGTCTGGCCCTTGCACCTTGATTCCCAGGGGAGTCTTGATTCCTGTCAGTTCCATGTCGAGGCGGTTTTCGACCGGCATCGTCCAGGTATTCACAAGGCCGGGGAACTGAAGCTTCTCGTCCATCTGCTGAATAAGCTGTTCATAGGTTATCCCTCCCGGCCACTGCTCGCGCGGCTTGAGCATGACCGTGGTGTCGAACATGTCGAGGGGCGCGTTGTCTGTTGCGCTGTCCGAGCGGCCAACTGTACCGAAGACGCTCGCCACCTCCGGAAAGCGGTGAAGAATTCTGTCCTGCTCTTGCAGAAGGACCTTTGCCTGTTCAATCGAAATGCCAGGGAGCGCAGTGGGCATATATAACGTAGATCCCTCAAAGAGCGGCGGCATGAACTGGCTGCCCAGCCGGGTTGCCAGAGGAAGTGTCGCGATCAGGAAGATCACGTTGACAGCAATCGTCAGCCAACGATGGCGCAGGCAGAGCTTCAGAATCGGCAGATAGATCGCCTGAGTAAACCGTGAGATGGGATTTGCACTCTCGGGCCGGAGCCGGCCACGGATGAGCAAGATCATGAGTACAGGCACAAGCGTGATGGCAAGAATCGAAGACGAGCCAACTGCGAGCGTTTTAGTCCATGCCAGCGGGCGAAACATGCGCCCTTCCTGGGCCTCCAGCAAAAACACCGGCAGGAATGAGACGACGATAATCAACAACGAGAAGAAGAGCGCAGGCCCGACCTGCTTGGCTGCATGGACGAGAATCGTCTTTCGCTCCCGCTCCGGGACCGGAACTACGTCATGTTTCTGACGCTCCGACAAATGACGGTAGCCGTTTTCTACCATCACGATCGAGGCATCGACAAGTACGCCAATCGCCAGAGCGATGCCGCCCAGAGACATAATGTTCGAAGTCACTCCAAGCCAGTACATCGGGATGAAGGACACGATCACTGCGATAGGCAATGCAAGAATGGCGATCAGTGCCGAGCGGAAGTGGAAGAGAAAGACAATGATGACGAGACTGACGATGATGGCCTCTTCCAGCAGATCGCGTTGTAGTGTCTTAATCGACGCATCAATCAGCTCAGAGCGGTCATAGCCGGGCATGATCTCAACGCCGGCAGGAAGCGACAACGCAATCTCGCGGAGTTTTTGCTTAACGCCACGGATCACGTTCAACGCATTCATACCCTGGCGCATCACGATGATGCCGCCAACGGTTTCGCCTTCACCGTTCCATTCAGCAACGCCTTCACGAATGTCCGGGCCAAAGTTCACTGTCCCTAAATCGCGTAGCAGGACCGGCGTTCCGTTCTTGCTGCCGACTGCGACGCTAGCGAGATCGTCCAACGAGCGAAGATAGCCGAGGCCGCGGATTATGTATTCTGCGCCACTCAAGTCGAGCACGCGGCCGCCGACCTCATTGGTGCTGGCCTTTACCCGGTCAATCACCGTCGAAAGTGGAATGCCGTAAGCCAGCAACTTGTTGGGATCAAGCTGCACCTGATACTGACGCACGTATCCGCCGATGCCGGCCACCTCGGCGACACCAGGGACGGTCTCTAAGGCATAGCGCAGATGCCAGTCCTGCAAACTCCGCAAATCGGCAAGACTGTGCTTCCCGCTCTTATCGACGATGGCATATTCATAGACCCAGCCTGCACCCGTCGCGTCCGGGCCAATCACAGGATGCACCTTTGCGGGCAAGCGCCCGCTGATCTGTTGCAGGTATTCGATGACGCGCGAGCGCGCCCAGTAGAGATCGGTGCCATCCTGAAAAACCACGTAGACATAGGAGTCGCCGAACATGGTCTGCGCGCGCACTGCTTTGACGTGCGGCGCAGCCAGGAGGCTGGTCACGATTGGATACGTCACCTGGTCTTCAATGACATCAGGGGGTTGTCCTGCCCACGTCGTGTGGACGATGACCTGCACATCCGAAATATCAGGCAAGGCATCCAACGGCACATGCTGCAAGGACCAGATGCCACCGAGCGTGAGCAGCAGAACTGTAGTGAATACGAGGAAACGATTGTGTGCACAGACCTCAATCACTCTGGACACCATCACATGCCCCCTATCGCATTCACGCGGAGTTGCTTCGTTGCAACAATCCTGCCGTTCTTGCGAGCGGAAATCGTCACCTGCCACGTGCCGCCGGCACCGAGCACGCCGCCCCCTTCGTAGAGACCATTACCTTTATCCATCAACGTTGCAGTCGTGTTCATAGCAGCCATGCCCATTGTGGGCATCGCTGCCATGTAGAAAGCCACTGTTACGGATGCTCCCGTGACCGGCATTTTCCCTGTCCCCGTCAGACGCACGCGGAAGACATTGTTGCCCTTTTGCGGTGGGTTTGGATCGGTAGAGAAATCGACATCTGGCTGAGAGCCTGGCGGCACGGCATTCCTCCCAGCTCCAGGCGGAGGTGGAACAAAAGAGCCCGCGGCTGCCTGCAACTGACTCTCTGAATCGATCAGGAAGTTCGCCGAAGTGACGATGGACTGATGCGCCTGTAATCCCTTAAGCACGACGAAGTCATCGCCAACTCGATGGCCGACAGTCATCTCCTTCGGTTCCAGCCTGCCATTGCCGTGATTCAGAAACACGAATTGCTGCGTACCGGACTGGAACACAGCCGAGGCGGGCACGACAAGTTGACGCCCAAGACTGTTTTTTACATCGACATTGACGAACATCCCCGGCTTCAGCTTGAGGCCGGGATTGGCAATCTCGAGCCGCACCTCCACCGTGCGCGTTGCCATATCCACCTGCGGCAGAATCTCCTCGATCTGCCCCGCAAAAATGCGGCCGGGATACGAATCAACCGTGATGATTGCTCGATCGCCAGGCTTGACCCGACCGATGTCGTCCTGAAATATTTGCGCATTGACCCATACGCGGGAAAGATCGGCAACCGTGTACAACCTCGTCGAAGGCTCTACATATAAGTTGGGTAGAGCATTGCGCTCGGTAATGTAACCGGAGACGGGCGAATACACAGTAAGGTCCGTGATTGGCTTTCCGGTCGCCTTCAACTTCGCAAGCTCGCTTTGCGAAACTCCCCATTGCTCCAGCCGCTGCTCTGCGGCGGTGGACAGTGATGCTGCGCCGGCGGCCACGCCATCCACGCTGCTCGATTGCAGCAGCTTTTGGTCCTGCTGTGCCAGCAGATACTCCCGCTGTGTCGCAACCAGATCGGGACTGTATACCGTGAAGAGCGGTTCTCCCTTACGCACGTACTGGTACGTCGCATTGGCAAAAACCTTGTGGATGTAGCCGGGAAACCGCACCTGCACATACGAGATGAGGCGTTCATCCATGTTCACTGTGCCAGTTGCTCGTACGTCGTCGCTCAGTTGTTTGTATTCCACTGTCCCCGTCTTCACGCCGATGCTCTGCATCCTCTCTGGCGAAAGCTGAACAGGGACAAGGGCGGCGTCCTTCGACTCCAGCATGGACATCCCGGGCATCGGGGATGCGGGCTTTGCCATGTCCACAGCCGGCCCGGAAGCTACAGGCTGTACTTCACCGGACGGCTGTGCATTCATCGAGTGTATTGGTCTGGTCAGGCCGGAGCGGTAGGCCCATATCCCTGCAAAAACTGCGAGCGCGGCCATCCACGCGAGAGAGGTTCTCAAAACATATTTGTTCATCGCAGTGTCGCTCCTGTCAGGGATTCGAGGTGGGCCAGCGCAGTCTCGTGATCAAGGAGAGTCCGCGAATATTCGAGCTTCAGGCTAAGCACATCTGTGAAATACGAAAGGACGTGAATGAATTGCTCACGATTGGAAGCATAGGAGTTCAGTGCGGCCCGATACACTGCGTCGGACTGAGGAATGAGTCCTTCGCGGTATTCCTTCAGTTGCACCTCATCGCTCGATGCCTGCACATAGAGCTGCTGAGCCTGCGAGAGATGCTGTGCAAGATGCGCTTCAAGCGTCCGGCGCGATGCGATCAGCCTTTCCTGAGCTTCTGCGATCTCGGCGTTCACCCTCTTTTTCCGGGGAAAGCGAATATCGAAGCTCATCATGTAGTAGTCCCGATATTGGCGATCGGTGTTCTGGTACATATAGCCCAGTTCAAAATCCGGTTTGTCTCCTCGCTTTGCAGATGCAACTTGAGCGCCCTGCCTTCGGATCGCGCTCGCATCCACTTGTATTTCAGGATCGTTTTTCTTCACGTGCGCCAGAAGTTCGTCCGAAGTCAGCTTCAACGGAGTTTCCGTCAGGCCTTCGGTAACGATGTCCGCTGATTGCTGATCGCGGTTGAGCAGACCTTTGAGATGCGCCTCGACCTGCCCCATCTGCTGATGGTGCATGGTGATCTCGCGCACGATTTTGGTGCGGTTGACCTGCGCTTCAAGCACGTCCTCCTGCCGCCCCTGCCCAACTTCGTAGTGGGCCGTCGCATCCTCAATGAGTTGGTCGAGAACTGCTTCATTCTGGCGCAGAATACCGAGTGTCTGTTGCAGATATGCAAGCTGGAGATAGTCGGCCTTCACCGCATCGGCAATGTCGGAGCCAATCACTGAGACTTCAGCTCGCTTTGTGTCGGCGTCGCGGTCGGCTACTTGTCCTCGAAGCCGCAGCTTTCCCGGATAGGGCAGCTCCTGCGAAACGCCGACGCCAACGTAGGCAAAATCGCTGTTCGTATACCCGGCAAACGGTCTTGGACTGCCAACGCTGAATTGTTGATAGATGAGCTTCGGATCGGGAAGCGTCGTCACCTGCGACACCATCTGTTTGGCAGCCTGCGCCTCATGCTCGGCTGCGGATACCTGCGGATTGTTCGCCTTTGCCTCAGCGATAAGCTGGGACAAAGGCGTCGGTGTACTGGCAGCCGTCTCCTGGCCAAAGCCGGAAGCCGCAATGGCAAGTACGACCGCTGCGGTCACACAAGAGACCACGTTCATACTGACTCCAATCTCGATTGCAGTTCAGGACATCGCCGGCGCGCGCGGACACGCATGCGCACTCTCAGCGAACGCAAGAGAAAGCAGCGGACTAGATTCTCAGAATGGAGGTGGAACCGGGCGGCGAATGCGGAGGCGAATAGTTGGCGCTGTCAACCCATCCCGTAACAGTAACTGCCGGATGGAAGCACTCGAATGCGGCCAGCCAGACTGTCGTTGCTGCTATCGGATGGTAGGTGGCTGCCTTCGTTTCCAGTGCATTGTTGTGAGCTTGAGGAACCTTCCTGCAGCAACCATGCGATGCGGGCATCCCCATGTGCTCACACTGGTTCTTCATCGCGCGACAACACGCCTGCTCTTCAGCATTCATCCGCAAGCTGGAAGTCATGCACGCCATCGCGGGCGTCAGATACGACACCAGCAACAAGAGCACGGCTCCGACTTGGCGCGCAGACTTCATTTGCTACCCAATAGAATAGACCAGATATCAGCTTGATGGGGTGATTGGATCACCACATGAGCTGGCAGTTGTCTTCCCGCCAAGTGCCGTCGTAAGCGACGAGTTAGGTAAGTGGATTTCCCCTGGGCGCAGCAGTGTATCGGCGTGGATGTGCCTCGCAATCCTATAGGAGATGTGAAGCCACCGCCGTCGAGAAGCGTAGGGGCACAATCTGGGCACATCGGAACACGGTGCCAGTAACCACCCATCAGTCAATGGATTAGCTGGTGCCCGGAGGGGGATTTGAACCCCCACGACCGGTTAAGGTCTGCGGATTTTAAGTCCGCTGTGTCTGCCAGCATAATACTGATAATAAATAGGTTATTCCTATAATTCTCCACAATGTGCAACTTTATGTGTAAATCTCACATTTTTTCAGAGCCTGAGACCATGGGTTTGAGGGGATGTCCTCTCCTACGATTCAAATCGACAATCAGGCAAGCATTCTTCCTTCTGTCAGAAACAGTGATAAACTTCTGACAGGAGTTTATAGATGCGCCTGAACGAACAAATCATGGCAGAAGCTGCAAGGCTCCCAGAGGGAACACCCCTTTTTGCGAAGGCGCTGCTACATCTAGGAACTCGCGCGGCTGTCGATCAGGCGCTTTCGCGGCTCGTGAAAAGCGGAGAGCTTCTGCGCGCCGGGCGTGGCCTGTATGTCCTCCCGGTTGCGGGAAAGTTCGGGAAACGCGCTCCTGCCGTCGAAACGCTGATTGAGCGGCTGTCAAGCGTTCGTGGGGAAACCATCGTCTCCTCCGAGGCCGCATCCGCGAATGCATTCGGCCTGACCACGCAGGTTCCCACGCGAACCATCTACCTTACCTCTGGGCGCACACGGAACCTTTCTATGGGAAAGCAGACCATACATCTGCGCCATGCAAGCCCGTGGAAGCTGACTCTGGCAAATGAACCCGCCGGGCAGATTGTCCGCGCGTTGGGATGGGCCGGGCCAGAAAGAGCCGTGAGTGTTGCGAAGAAGATTCGTGAGCGTGTGCCACCGGCTGAACTGCAAAAAGTCTCACAGCACTCCGCAAGGCTTCCCTCCTGGGTAGCGAGTGCTGTAGGACAGGCCGCATATCATGGCTGAACATTACTTCGCACTATCGCGGTCAGAACAACGAGAGGCGCTGCTACATGCTGCCAGCACTTCTGGCCGCCCCGCGCAGCTTCTGGAAAAAGACATCTGGGTTGTCCGCTCTCTGGAGATCCTTTTCTCATCAGACCTGGGCAAGCATCTCGTCTTCAAAGGCGGCACAGCCCTTTCCAAGGTCTATCACGCGATTGAGCGGTTCTCGGAAGACATCGACCTAACGTATGACATCTACCAACTCGCACCCGACTTGGTGGGGCAGCAGAACAGCATCGACCCGTTGCCAGCTTCCAGGTCGCAGGAAAAGAAGTGGAGCGATGCCATCCGAAAAGAGCGTCTGCCGGGTTGGGTTGCCAAAGAAGCTCTCCCGTTCGTAGCGGCTTCCTTTGCTTCCGTAGAGGGCATCTCCGTTTCAGCGGAGGATTGCAATCTCTTCATCGAATACAAGCCACTGCTTGACGCATCGAGCTACGTCCTTCCCCGCGTCAAGCTCGAATTTGGTGCCCGCTCCAGCGGAGAACCAAGTCAGAAAAGTTCTGTCGTCTGCGATGCAGCTCCATATGTCGAAGAAGTAGAGTTTCCTCAAGCATCTCCAAGGGTCATGCTTCCTTCTCGCATCTTCTGGGAGAAAGCAACGGCAGCGCATGTGTATTGCCTGCAAGGGAAACATGGAATCAGCCACCGCTTCAGCCGACATTTCTCCGATCTGATTCGTATGCAGGATGCAGGGCTTGCCACGCCTGCAATTCAGGACGAGCCAACGGCTCAGGCCGTCGCAACACACAAGGGATGGTTTTTCTCGGAAAAGGACGCTTCGGGACAACGCATCGACTACAACCACGCTATCCAAGGTGGGCTTGTCCTTGCGCCCACAGCAGAAGCTCGGAAGGCATTGAAGGAAGATTATGAGTCGATGATTGAAGAAGGCTTGTTTTTCGACGAACCGCTACCGTTTTCCGAACTTATGACACGTTGCAATGATCTTGCCCATGAGATCAATGCTCGAATGAAACCCTAAGCACTCTGCAAAACAGTCACAAACCAACGCCTTATTTGGACAGAGCAAACGCTCTGCGGTGCCCACCAAGTAAAGGGGCAGGTCCCGGAGGAGGAACTGGAATCCGGCGCGCAGCCGGCGAGCGAAGGCCGGTGACAGGAAAAGGGGTACGGGGAGAAACCGGCAAGGTTTCTCCCCGCGATTTTTCGGGCATGGGAAAGAGGCGGCAAGTTCTCCGCCTCTCGTCTGGTGGTTCGCTTGCGTCAAGCTACTTCTTTCATGCTGCGATCTCTTCGAGTTCCTGGCTGGCTCTGTCCTCCTCGATAGGCGGCTCCAGTGAGGCAAGGATGACGCTGGCGGTCTGCTGGATGACTTCCAAGCTCTCGGCCAACAGGGATGCGTTGCCGTGGTAAAGCTGGATATAGTCGGCGGACGCGGAGCCTGTCACCAGGCCTACTGCCTTTCCGACAACAAACGCCACGGCCTCGGCCTCCGTCTCGCGCACGGTCTTGGTGGTGGCGGTGCGGCGCTCTGCGCGATGTAATAGCTCGTGCGCCGTTTCATGGACAAGACAGCTAAACTCCTCAGCCTTGGATTGGCCGCTAAGAATAGCGATACGTCCGCCATAGCTTGCACCTAATGCGCCGTGCAGGTCGTCCTTGTAGATAAGCTGAATGCCTTTGCTCTGCACGAACGCGGCCAGACGGTCGATGTTCTCTCCGGGGTCGCCGCTGACTTTGTGCACCTGCGGCAGGTCTACGCCTTCGGTCTGCGAGATGTCGAAAACATAGGCGTTGCGGAAACCCACCAGCACGCGCTCGTTTTGCTTCGTGATGTCCTTATTGGATTCACCGTCCTTTTTGCGGCGGCTGCCGACGATGGGGGCAAGGATGCGGATGCCCTTCTGTCCGGCTTTCACATTGCGGCCAAGGTTCTTCCACGTCCAGAACCCCGCTACTCTCGTGGCTGCGGGCATTTGTCTTGCTATTTCGAGCACATTACCGAACGAGTAGTTATGGAAACGGCTCATGGCGGTGAGGTAGTTGGTAAGGGCTTCGGAGTGTCCGGCCTCCAACTGCTCAATCAAGAGCTTGATGTTGGCGGCAATCATTTCCTGCTTGGTGGAAGGCTTCTTGCTGTTGATCGCGAGAGTGTTGGTGTTGTCGATGGTATTCATGGTGTCTGCTCCTTGGGTTTGGCTTTTGCACGTCCGCGTTGAAACGCGGCATGTACATGCCGAACGCCTCCTGGCGAAGGCGGGGGTAGCAAACGGAAAGGTCTTCGAGCGAAGCTTTTTGGGGGGACCGCTTGCGGGGGAGCCAAAACCCGCAGGGCGAATGGCCTTGGAGAGCACGAGGGGAGACCCCTTAGGAAAAGTCTGGTTTCCGCATACGTGCGCGTTAGCGCACAGGATTTATAGGGCGGGCGTTGCGGGGAGGAACAGCCCCGCAGAGGTGGTAGCGGAGAACGCGCAAGCGGTCGCAGCGCGGAGGAGACTTCCTCCGCAAAAACAGACTTCGATGTAGTGTTCAGTTGTACTGCTCAAACGATTTTGGAACATGGATGAGCTATCGCCCGATAGAGAAGCCATACGAAATATCATGCTCCTGCACAGACTGCGGTTTCATCTTTTCACCAAGGTCTTGCTGCGGCGCAACACCTTTTTGCATTCCAACGTTCGGCGCATGAGCACTCTGCTGCGACACCTCATGTCCAAGCGCAACGGGCAACTTTTCGCGGTCGTTGGTAAATATCTGCGCGTCCTGCGCTCCGCGTGAGATGGCTACATAGGCCATACGGTTATTGAGCAAATCTTTTGCACCTAGCTCGGTATCGACATGCACCAGCACGCGCTCTGCGGTCTGCCCCTGGCTGGAGTGGCTGGTCACGGCATAACCATGATCGAGATGCGGATTTCGTACCGGGTCGATCTCAACCGAACGGCCACCATCCATCCGCAGATTGAATTTGCCGCCGCTGATTCGTTCAACGGTTGCGAGTTCACGGTTAGCGATCTTCAACTCATTGTCAGGCGCGCTGAACTGAATGCGGTCGCCAACAGCGAACGCACGTTGCTCCTCGCGGTAAACCGACACACCCTGCTGGCGGCGGGGATCGTAGCTCTGCTGGCGTCCATCCAACAGCGCAACGGTAATCTGGTTGTGCGCCGTATCGAGAGCGGTCACGCGAGCATACTCGCCCTTCTGAATGCCGGTCTCTTTTGAACCTCGGCTATAGCGCAACACATCGCCGACTTCATACTTTTCCGCCCATGTGCGTGCTGCGCCGGTAAGTTCCTGACGCTGTACTAACGTCTGCACAGGATATTCTTCCTTGCCGACGACTCCACGCTGCTGCAATTCCGTGTGGATACGACTATTGATCTCCATGCGAGAACGGTTGTCGGGTGAAACAACCAATGTCTTCTCTGGAGCATTCGCATACTCCTTCGCAATCGCGTCGATACGCTCCTCGCGGCCTGGAAACTGATGAATGCGACCTTGCTCGTCCAAACTCTTCACCGCTGCGCCTACCTCGCCACGCGCAAGCTGCTCGACTACGTTCCGCAACTCCGGGTCTTTCTGACGCACGATCTGGTCGAGCGAAACGGTCTTCAAACCCGCCTGCTGCAACTGAGCAAATGGTCTGCCCGCTTCGACGGCCTCATGCTGACGCTTGTCACCTACCAGCAACACACGGTCATTCGGGTGCAGGCGCGTCAGGAACTCGTGCATCTGTTTGCTGGAAGCAAGCGAAGACTCATCCAGAACGTAGAGCCGCTTTTCTCCCATATCTGGCTTTTCTCCACGCGCAAGGTGCATCTGGAGCGTCGATGTTTCGATTCCGGCTTCGCCCAGCTTTTGCGCCGCGCGAGACGTAGGCGCAAAACCCTCCACCGCGTAGCCGTCTCGTTCCGCTGCTTCACGAATGACGGCAAGCGTCGTCGTTTTGCCAGCACCGGCTACGCCGTCGATGCCAACGATCTTCTCGAACGAAGCAGAAACTTCCTCCACAGCACGACGCTGGGAAGCATTTAGCTCGGGATGACAACTCAAGGTATCGATGCGATTCTGGCTGTTGAGCAACATCGGACGCGGTTGCTCGTTGCTCTTCTGAATAATGCCGATGATCTCGCGCTCCGTGCGCAGCATCGCGGCAGTCGTCATCTGCGGCCCACGCACTGACGAAGCCGTCTGCCTGAACTCGCCCGACTCAAAGCGTCGATCTACTTCCTGCCGCACCTGGCTGTACGTTATTTCACCCATGCCACGTTGCAAGGCAGTCTCATACAGAGCGCGGTGGTCCTGCACTGCCGACTTCTCAAAGAGATGGTCACGCGCATACGTAACAGCTTGCCTCGCAATGCTCTCCGGACTGCGCTCCTTCTTCTGTTGCTGGCTGCGTTCCCGCGCTGCGGCTACAACATGGTCTGCTTGATGTCCGAACGAAGCTGCCAAGTCACGATGCTGTCGCTGTACCTCTTCGGGAGACAGCAGCTCTTTCTTATCGCGCGTATGGTGTGCTGCGACCTGCGCAGCTCCCGCTCCGTCCAATCCCTGTTCCCTAAGATGGTCTTTGATCTGTTCCCGACGTGGGCTGGAGGCTTCCAGATACTCGCGCGTATAGCCTTTGATCTCTGGCTGGCCATACTTACCACGCTCGATCTCATAGCCCAACTGCTGTAAGCGCGTGGCTAACTCCGCACGATAGATGGCCGTGGCATAGTGCTGCGAAGCGTACAACTCACGTGGCTGTAGAGACCGCGTCTGCCCGTTGCCCCGCTCGGTCACGTTGAAGATCACCGAATGCGTGTGCAACTGCGGAGCAGCATAGCCTTCAACCGGCCGCGCCGTATCATGCTCGAACGTCGCTACGGCAAACTTGCCAGTAGTCTCTGGCGCGTGGACATTACCGATACGGGCCTGCGTGTAATGCTCCAACTCACTTAACGCAACGCGAACACTTTGGCGGTGCGCTAGCCGCACACGCTCATCGCCTCCCACCAAGGCTGTTAGCGAAACCGACTTCGGCGCGGAGAACGTTGCATCCCAGCCCGCACGATGCTCCATGCTCGTGACTTCTTTGCCGTCTTTCCCTTCATAGGTGCGGGAGACTTGGTGCTGCACCATCTGCTTTTCGATAAAGGGATGCTGCCCCTCAGTCAGCCGAGCAAAGTGCTCGTCGCCCACAGCACCGGACAGACCCCACTCTTTCGCAAGCTGTCCCTGCCACTCGCTATGTCCCTGCTGATCGCGGCTCCAATAGTTCTGCCGCTCCGACGCAAACTCCCGCTCATGGTACGTTCGTACCTGTCCTGCTGATAACGGTTTGGACAGCGTCAGCATGAGGCATCGTCCTGCGTTCTGGATTTCTGGTGTGGCATCATTCCAGACCTTTCGCTTCATCCCAAACGGTCGCCTGTTTCTTTGGCCTGGAGGCTTCCGGCACAGGTGGAATGGCCGCAGCGGAAGGCTCAACCGGCCTTGGTTCGGCAACGAGACTGGGTTCTGGTCTTGCTTCTAAGACACGCACCGAAGTCGCTGCCGGTGGGAGCGCTAACGACTTCTCTCTGGAGGCCAGTGTTCGCCTCAATCCGTCCCTGGAGTCGATCAGCTTCTGCCCAGCTTTCCGCCACAACGGGACGGGCGGATTCCACCTGTCCCGCTCCCGGTCTACGTCCCGCCACCGCTGGAGCATCCACAAAAGCACGCAGCCAAGGCCAAGCAGGACAATTGGCTGCACGAAGAACCGCCACGCCGGTTCTCCCTCAAAGAAACCATCGCGAAGCAGAGCCGCAAGTTTGGCCGAATTCATCTCCGTGGAGAGTCCCAGTTCGACTCCGGCCCAGCCGTCCAGCTCTGCCTTACGAGTCATCCAGAACGGGAGAACGTCGCCCTTCCACAGCAACTCACGGGCCGGAATGGGAAGCACATCGCCCTCGTGCGCCAACTCGTACTGGAACTTCGGGCCAGACTTCTTTCCCGGCTTCTTCTCGTCTGGCTCGGTAGCAGGCTTGAACTTCCATATCCACTGAATGCGGGTTGTCGCGTTTGGATCGCTCGCGCGCCAGGAACTGGCCAGATACGCTCCCAGGTAATGCCTCTGAAGAGGTGTCAGGGTGTACAGCAATGGCCGCAGAAAGACTCCGAACCCGGCGGCCAGGAAAAAGAAGAAGGCGACCGTGGCAAAGAGGAGTTTCTTCATCGCCCGCTCCCGAACGGCGTGAGGGAAGCACGGAACTCCTCCAACAATTTTCTGGCTGTGGCCCGCTTGCGGCTGTCGGCTGCTTCACGGATGCGGAGCACAACTTCCGGCGGCAGACTTTCGCTGTTCTGGGCTGCTCGGGCAGTCGCATCCGAGAGGTTCAGGACGATGTACCGGAGCGCCGCCAGTTCTTCCAGCAGCAACTCACCCGTGTCCGCAGGAGACTCCGCCGCAGCTTTCAGGACGGCCTCCCGAATCCACTCGGCGAACTTCTTCCCGTCGCGTTCGGCAGCAGCCTCAATCAGCCGCAACTCCTCCGGTGTAACCCTGGTGCCGATGGATTTGGTGCGGAAGCCAGGCTTCTCCTGTACGCTCTCGGGAGCGTCTGGCATCACCGGAAAAGGGCTGCGGGGAGTGTCCATAGGGAAACCCGCCTTGCTCCAAGGCTAGACCTCACGGCAGACGCGGGTCAAACGCCAGCACGCGTCTCACGCAGCAAATCCTATGGAGTCAACATGTTCACGCGCAGAAGCCAATCTGCACCACAAAAGGGAACCGCGTTCACAGATGTGAACGCCAATGGAGCAAGTGATTCATTTCAAATATGTTCACATCCGTGAACACGGCACCGCTCCGCAGTTCCCATTTGGGGGTGGCGTGTCGACCTCTTTCCCGCTGCGTAGCAGCGCGTTTCCTACCGGAACCAGAGGTAGGCTGATCTGGACATCGTGGGAGGACCCTTGGATTTCAATGCATCTCTTGCGCAGAAACCGCACTGGATTCGTCACCATAACGAATGGTGATAATGGCCGAATCTGCCGGAGAACTCGGACTCCTATCCGCGCGGGAAAAGAGAGTCCCGCTGCGTCGATAGATAAACCACGCCTATCCTAATCGAGACGTATTGTTGCTATCGTCGCTTGCGGGAAAGCTCTTGTGGCGACTCTCGCACGACGCCAGGTGCTTTCTTAGGTGGCAACTCGGATTTCAGAATGTCCACAGAGCCCGTTGCCTTCTTCCGGTTAAGCTCGAGAAGATGGCCAAGAATCTCATTTCTCGTGAGGGGATATGCCAGCCCATACGCGGCGAAAACAGCTCTATCGAGAGCTTCGTGTGCATTCTTGAGCCATTCCGGACGTTGATTGTAGAGATTGGTAAGGGTCCGGGATCGCAAATCTGATTCAGAGATTCCAGTCGGAAAAAGCCACCTGCTACGAAGATCAACAAGGTTGCGAGCGGCATCAGCAATTGCCGCCACTCGGGGGTCTTCAGCTTCTAAGGGTTCCTGCCCAGGTTGCCATGGAAAAGGAAAAGTATCAAAGGTGCGCGCCGAGGAGTAACGCGGATCATTACCAACTCCCATCCATGCCCCCTGTGACAGCGACCATTCTTCATGAATCGTAGAGTGAAGCACGCCAAAGAAATAATCGTCATCGCGCGCTATAACGTGACAAGTGTGATCGGGAATAGTAGCCGTATCCATCCAGACGAATATGCGATGCTTGGCTACCTCAGGTGTAACGATGCAACGGTTTAGGTTTCGGACTGCATGACGAAGCGCTGGCCGTGATCTGCCATGTAGCCACCAGTTATTACGCATCAGACTGTCCCGGTTGACATCCCTAAGCGGCTTCACGTGGCTCTTAATATATTCGAAGGGCCACTCATACAAACAGGCATCTGCCAGAGGCATTTCTACAAAGTCGATGATCCAACCGTGCCGATCTCGCCCAGTAATATCTTGCCCTCCTAGCCTCCGCTTGACCACATCACTATTTGGTCTTCCATTGGGATTCAGAGGTAGGGATAGCATCTTCTGCGCATCGTCATCTGTGATATCGAATGGACCTCCCTTCATGATGCCAAGGAAGCAGAGATCGGTATTTTCTTTGAGTCCCGACGCCTCGACGACATTTGCTTCTGTTGTGAGGTCTGCATGAATCTGGGCAACGTAGGCCCCGTCTAATGTACGAGTCTTCTGGGAGCCATCATCAAACCCAACCAGAGATACGCGGACGGCAGCTCCATCAAGCGTCCAAGGACGATCGCTCCACGCCATAAAAATATCGCCAGAATTCTTGATGCGCTCCAATACGGGTCGATTCCCAACCATTCGGATAGAATTTGTCGCTAACAGTCCGGCCCGCTTGGCGTAACCCAACGCAATTTGCGTCCGGGCCTTTTCAAACCAATAAGTAACGAGGTCTGCCCCGCCTGGGACACGGCCCTCATAAAGGGCACGCAAATCTCGCGTGTAGTTTGGGTGGGCGGACGTATCGAGTTCGCGACGCATCTTCTTGTCTCCAAGAAATGGAGGATTTCCAATGATGAAATCCGCGGGAGGCCAGGTAGGCTCATAGGGCTTTCCGGCTTTCTCCTCGTAGCGCAATACAGCATCCCCATGCTCAATGTTGGTCAGTCTTTGGAGGATCGGTTGCCGATCAATGAGCACCCCATGCTCGATCTTCCATTGAAGAAATCCTATCCAAACGACAACGGACGCTAGTTCATAGGCATAAGGTTCCACCTCAATCCCGAATAGTTGAGATGGACTGACCATATGCTCAAATGCGTAGGGAATCGTGAAGGCAATGTTATTGTAGACCGCAAAATCGCGCGCTTCGAGCCACAAATCGAGGAGCTTGCGAAGTGCCACATAAAGAAAATTTCCTGAACCGCAGGCAGGGTCGAGAATGCGAACATTGGCCAGGTAATCGAAAAATTCTGCAAGCAGCCTTTCGAGTTCAGGCTTGGAGCCAAATAGCTGTGCAGAATACGCCCCATCTTTCTTTTTGCGATGAGTCTGTCGCGCGCCCTTCTCTTTTGTAGTTTTTACAATCGTACTTCCTGTTTGAGGAGTATCTGTCGGGTCGAGGAGTTGAAGCGCAGACGCTTTTGTCTTCTCCCAATAGCGGCGAATGGGTTCTACTACAACCGGTTCTACGATGAGGAGGATATCCGCTTCACTAGTATAGTGAGCGCCCACTAGTGAACGGCGAGCAGGATCGAGAGAACGTTCGAAGAGAGTGCCAAAGATCGCGGGGGCAACGCGCGACCAATCGTACTTCGTTGCGACTTCATGCAACAAAGCCAAGTCGGCCTTGTCGAGATCGATGACAGAGGCATCATCGAAGAGGCCGCCATTGAAGTATTTGATCGTATGCTCGCCGAAGATACCGTCAGACTCCGACATTGCCTTGAAGAGATCTCGGAGCTTCCGCAAAAATATTCGCGGAGTAAAACGATCTTCGGAATCGATAAGCCGACGGAAGACATGATTCGGCAATAGGCCGATATTATCGGCGAAAAGGCAGAAGAGCAGCCGCAATAGGAAATGAGATATTTCTGCTTTGGTTGCGATAGGAGTGTCAGTAAGAGACCGCTTTTCTATTTCGAGGCGTTCGGCCATCCTGGCAAATATCTTTGCAGCTTCTTGTGTAACGAATGCGTCCGTACGTTCGGGCCGCAGCCGATCCGTATCGCGGTAGAGCGCGTTGAGAACTTCAAGTGGTGGAAGAGGACAATCTGCCGTAATCTGGTTTCGTTCAAGGTCGCGAAGGTCGAACTTATAGATGCGCTTCTTGGTCTTCCCGAAATTGGTATGTACCTCGAAGCAGTTCATGTCGGAGACAACGAGGAGTGGTGGATTTAGCAAGTCTTCCCGATAGTCATTAAGCTGCCGATACGCCGCGGCAAGGTCCTTATGCTTTCCCTTGTATTCCCACGCGAAATGATCTCGGAGCCAAACATCGGCGAATCCCTTCCCTCCCGAAGTACGGCTGACTGGCTTTTCGAACGTATATCGCTCGCCGACGGCATCCGCAGCAGCTGGATGAGACTCACCAAGCATCTCGCACAGATCGAGAAAATGCGACTGTGCCCCGCTGCGCTCTGACAATGAGGCACTGCGCCAACGGTCTACAAATTGGGATGGAGTTAGCGACACTCAGGGAGTTTTCCACAGAGAGACCTCTCCTGAAGCTGCTTTCTTACCACTTATAATATGGGGCATCCGATTTACCACTTGTATTCCGGGTAAACAATCCAACATATACGACTAATTTAAAAATGAACCACAAGATGTAGTCTGCTGCCCATCAGTTTTATAAACCAAGATTGCAATGAGTTGGCATCAATGTGATGATCTGATCGCCAGCTAAGCAAGAACGCCCCGTCTCCGGGGCGTTCAAAGGGCGCTCAGTGAGCGGAGCCTTACGACGAAAGCTTACTAAGAATAGCCAGGCAATCGCCGCTCAAGTACACTGGTATTCCTTTTATTTCAAACTGATTCATTTAGTCAAGGGTTGTCATGTCCCCTGCCATGGAAGCATCGCAGAAGTATGTCCTTGGACTTGATCTCGGCTCTGCTTCGCTGGGCTGGGCACTCATTCGTCTCAATGCTGCGGGCGATCCTGAGCATTTGATTCGGACGGGAGTCCGGGTTTTTGAGCCCGGAGTGGACGGCAGTTCGCTCGATATAGAGCAAGGAAAAGACCAGTCCAAAGCAGTAGAGAGACGCACGGCTCGCTTACAGCGTCGCCAGCTACGGAGGCGCGTGGCGAGGCAGCGGGAGCTTTTCATCGAACTCCAGCGCGCAGGCCTCCTGCCCACCGGTTCAACAGGCCATGGAGCGGGCTCGGAACAGCGCCATCAACTGCTGAACAACTTCGATCAGGCATTGACTGCCAAATACCTCGCAACGGACGGCGAAGCATTCGCCCAAGGCCCGCTATATTTCCTTCGCAAGCGAGCGTTGGATCATGCACTCGAACCGCACGAATTAGGACGCGTCCTCTTTCATCTAAGTCAGCGTCGTGGCTTCAAATCCAACCGCAAAGAGACGAAGAAAACCAAGGAAGACGAAGATCTGGGACAGGTCAAAGCGGACATCCATTCCCTTGAACTTGCCATGCAAGAAGCTGGCGCACGCACCCTGGGAGAATACTTCGCTGGACTCGATCCCCATACAGAAAAAGTCCGCCGACGCTGGACTGCTCGCAGGATGTTCGAGCGTGAGTTTGAACTCATCTGGTCCGCGCAACAGCCGCACCACACTTCCGTACTCACCCAAGAACTACATGACAGGATTTGGACTCTGCTTTTCTTCCAGAGACCAATCTCAGCTCAGAAGCACCTTATCGGAACTTGTGAACTGGAACGCGGGGACGAAAAGCATCCACCAAAGCGACGTGCGCCGTGGGCTTTCGTGGCCGCGCAACGGTTCCGAATGCTGCAAAAAATCAATGACCTCGTTGTCCTGGATGCCACGATGCGAACATCGCGGAAGCTCACACCAGAAGAACGCAAAAGTTTATACGACCTGCTAGACCGAGAAGGGACACAGACATTCGCTGCAATCAGAAAGTATCTCGGCCTCAAAGGCACCACTTTCAATCTCGAAGCAGGCGGTGATAAAACTCTCCCCGGCAACCGCACTCTGAAGTCGATGCGCAATGCGTTCGGTAGCGCATGGGATAGCTTCTCAGAGGGCAAGCAAAATCAGATCATCGAGAACTGGCGAAACAGCGAATCAGACGACCTTCTCATGGCGGATGCTGTCGAGCATTTGGGGTTGGATGCGGCATCGGCTAAGACACTCGTTGACGAGAAACCGCAGGCCGATTACTGCGCGCTTTCACTTGTCGCAATCAACAAACTCATGCCTTTGATGCTGGATGGGAAATCGTTCAAAGAGGCTGAGACGGAAGTCTATGGAAGCCGGTTCTCGGGACTGCCGGTGCATGACGTATTGCCACCTGTTCGGAACGCTCTGCCCACTCTTCGAAACCCGGCAGTCGAACGCGCTCTTACGGAGTTGCGCAAGGTGGTCAATGCCATCGTCCGTGCCTATGGAAAGCCGTACGAAATTCGGATCGAATTGGCGCGAGAGCTGAAGAAGCCACGGCAGGAGCGGGTGAAGGCAACGGTAGCAAACCGGAAGCGCGAGGCCGAGAACAAGCTGCTCGCAAAGCGTATGGCGGACGAATGCGGAATACAGAATCCTTCGCGGAAGGACTTGGAGAAGGCGAAGCTTTGGGTCGAACAGCAGGGCGAGTGCCCATATACCGGTAAACGTCTCTCGTTCTCACGCCTCTTTGATGATCCAGAGTTCGACGTTGACCACATCCTGCCAATCAGCCGTCATCCTGACGATTCATACCAGAACAAGGTTCTCTGCTGCCTGAATGAAAACCGGATGCACAAGAGGAATCAGACTCCGTATGAGGCATATTCCAATGACGCTGAGCGGTGGAGAATCATTCTTGCGCGCGTAGCGAAGTGGAGCAATCCGGGCAAGCTCAGCAAGTTTGAGATCGCGACAGCCGACAAGCTCACAGAGTTCAGTTCACGACAGCTTAACGACACACGGTATACGAGTATTAAAGCTGGAGAACTGCTGTCCCTCCTATATGGTGGGCGCGATGTCATCAGAGATGGCAAACCCGAGCAAGCTGTCTACGCTTCAACAGGAGCGGTCACAGCCACTCTGCGTAGAAACTGGGGCTTTGAACGAATCCTGCAAGGGCTTGTTTCCCCAGAAGCAGGCGAGACGCGCGGCAAGCCACGCACAGACCATCGCCACCACGCCATCGACGCGATCACAATCGCTTTGACACGCCAATCTGTCATTCAGGCGATGGCGCGTGAATCGCAGCTTGCGCCATGGCAACCCGGCACCCGCGCTTGGAGAAATATACCCAAGCCGTGGACATCCCCCGAATTTGAGCACGAACTTCAGCAGCAAATGGCTGATATGGTGGTTTCTCATCGCCCCGAACATAAGATCAGTGGCGAACTTCATAAAGGAACGAACTATGGGAAGCCCTACCTGCTAAACGGGAAATCCACGGTTCATGCGCGATGTGCAGTCTCCGCGCTTTCCCTTTCTGATATCGAAGCCGACAACGTGATTGTTGATCGGGCTGTACGGGATGCTGTACGCACAAAGCTCGCCGAAGTCGGCGGCAATCCTAAAGCGTTCGAGAAACCAGAGAACCTTCCCCATCTTCTCGCAGCGAACGGGAGAGCTATCCCGATTCGCAGAGTAAGGATTCGTCAGACAAAAGGCCCCAAGACTGTTGCTACGGGGAGCCGAGAACGTTTTGTCGATTCCGCTGGCATTCATCATGCAGCGTTGTTCGTGGTGCGGGATACTGCTCGTAAGGAAGCTTGGATTAGCGACGTTGTTCAGACCACGGATGTCTATGATCGCTGCCCACGACGAGACAAGAGAAAAGGCAGGCCCAAGAACCCTATTTACGGCGCCGCTGTCTCAAGGGTGAGTAGCGAATATCCTGAAGCGGAATTCCTTTTTTCTCTGATGAAGGACGATACCGTTGAAATGGACTTCAAAGGAGAGAGAGCCATTTTCCGCGTCAAGAAGTTCTACGCCAACGGTCAGATTTGGTTCACCTCTGTGAACAATGCCCAACAGGACGCAGACCAAATGAAACAGAAAACTACTTGGTCCAAATCTCCGAACACACTTCGTCCCTTGAATCCTCGTAAGGTCGTCGTCGATCTCCTCGGAAAGGTGCATTCCGCCAATGATTGATCGAATCGTGGAGATTGCAAATCCCGCACGTTTGAGTGTTCGAGATGCGCAGCTCGTGATAGAGAGCGGCAAAGAGGATCAGTTATCGCTCCCGTTCACGACTCCAGTCAGCGAAATCGCAGTTCTGCTGCTGGCACACCCGCAGATCAATCTCTCCCAAGCCGTGTTGTCGCGCATCGCTGAAGCTGGTGGTTCAGTAGTGACCATCAACGGAAACTTTCTCCCATCCGCGATGCTCCTTCCGGTCGATAGCCATTTCGTACAGACCGAACGGTTTGCGAAGCAGATGCAGCTGTCGCTCCCTACAAGTAAGCGACTTTGGCAACATATCGTCCGAGCAAAGATTAAGGCTCAGGGTGAAATGCTTCGCGAGTTGCATGGAAGCGACCACGGCTTGATTGCGATGTCTGCCCGCGTTCGCAGCGGAGATGAGGGTAACCTCGAAGCCCAGGCCGCTCGTAAGTATTGGGGACTCCTCTTCGGAGATCGCCGTTTCCGGCGAGGCTCCGGTAACCCCGATCAAAACCGGCACCTTGATTATGGATACACGGTCCTACGTGCCGCTGTTGCTCGCGCGCTATGCGCGGCTGGCTTGCATCCTTCCATTGGCATACGGCATAAGAACCGCTATGATGCCTTCTGTCTTGCCGCCGATGTCATGGAGCCATTCCGGCCACTGGTAGACCGCCGTGTCTATCAGTGGATCGCAAATGAAGAAGCTGAAGGGCCATTCGACTCCAAAGCTAAGAGTTGGATGATCTCGGCCACGACCTCACGTTATCTAATCGAACGAGAAGAACGATCACTCTTCGACATCCTTTTGCGCACAGCGAATTCGATTGCGAAGTGCGTAACCGGAGAGTCGCGTGATCCTGAGATTCCAAGCCTGCTCCAGCCTTGCACCATTGACGTCACTGCGAAACGGGGTGTTCGCCGCGTAGAGGCGGATGAGATAAGAGCCGTATCAGCAAGCTAGTCTTTTGTTTTTGATTCGTGGTCCTGGATTGCGATGAAAGGGAAGCCTAATTCTGCGTACCGATCCTTGTGGCTCATTGCCATGTTCGATCTCCCGGTAGAAACGCCGGACAACAAGCGCAACTACATGCGCTTTCGCAAAGGCTTGCTCAAAGACGGGTTTATGATGCTTCAGTATTCGATTTACGCTCGGTATCTGCCGAGTGAAGAAGCGGCTGACGCGCATCGCAGTACGATCCGCGCGATTATCCCGCCGCAGGGACAAGTGCGGTTGATGACTGTAACGGATCATCAGTTTGGCAAGATGGAGGTATTTCACGGAAGAAAACCACGCGATCCTGAAGACATTCCCGACCAAATCCTTCTTTTTTGAAAAGGAAAACCGCGCCAACCTGCTGCTTTTCAGCAAGTTCGGCGCGGCCTAGTGTACTTGAGCGGTGAATCCCGGCCATCCCTAGCAATTTCATGCGGTTTTCCTCTCTTTCACTAAGTGTACTTGAGCGGTGAATCCCGGCCATCCCTAGCTTACCGTGATTCCGCCCGCGCCTCCACCTCAGTGTACTTGAGCGGTGAATCCCGGCCATCCCTAGCAAGCTCAATGACGGAACCGAGGTCGCATTCAGTGTACTTGAGCGGTGAATCCCGGCCATCCCTAGCCGCGAAGGACTGCGACCGTCGCGCATAGCTAGTGTACTTGAGCGGTGAATCCCGGCCATCCCTAGCGGTAAAAAGCCCTACAGGCTATCTCTACCCTTCGACTAGCACCTTCTTCACTCACTCACATGTATGCTTCGGACACGATCTGGAAAATAGCCTGTAGGGCTTTTTACCGCCAAGAATCAAACTACTGCGCGAACAAGTCGCGCGGTTGTCGGATCGTACACAAACTGTGTAATCGTTCCATCCTTGATACGATCAACGACCTCATCCACAATAAAGTGCGGCACAAGGAACCACTCGCGCGGCTTGACTGGATTGCCAAACCGATCTTGAATTTCAATATCCATCTGAGCAGGACCGAATACGCGATGGATAACATTTTCGAGTTTTACGCGGTTGATATTGAATAGCTGATACGTGGCAACCACTTCCACGTCAGCCATCAAAAAGGTCGGGTCGAGGCTTGCATTGGCAATGCGCGTCTCGATCTTGCCTCCCGTCACGCCAATCTTATGCAGAACGGTACGGTTCACGTCCCGCCCATATTGAACGAGTTGCGAATATCTACGCGGCGCATCATCTTTTGTTGAATCGCTCTCGCTCCGTGCATATGGCGAGTTCAGTGGGCAACCAGGCTACGGGTGGCTACAATTCCGATAGCTGAATCGGAGTAGCCTTGAGCGTCATAGAGAATTTGAAGCCGCATAGCAACCAGAAGGTCATGGATCTGGTGAAGTCCGCCGGTGGCAATATCGAGCGGTGGGCGGAGTCGAACAACGGGCCGGTAAGGTATCCGGCGTCCAACCCTGCATACTGTTATGAATGGGCCTTCATCGAAGCTGGCGTGGTCGTCTTGAATGTTTGGCATGATGAAATTAAGGAACGAAACGGGAAGGTTTGGTGTGACCTCAACCCCCGCGCGTACGCAGAGAGCGTAAGGTACTCAACCGTCTTGCCTCCGAGTGTGCGAGGCGCAATCTCGAAGCGAGCCTTCCGAATGGACAAGGCGATTGCATTGGCATTTACCAAAGGACTGCCACTTCGCTTGATCGTTGGCGAGGGTTCCAGGCGCGATATAGTCAAAGCCAAGGCGAAGGCGAGCCGGATGAGCCTTCGGCTGCTTGACCCGGAGCCGTGGGAAATACAGCGGTACGAGCAAGCCACCGGGGAATGCAGACTCACCCGAGGAATGCTTCCCCACTACTTTGACCAGTACACGATACCTGAAGCGCATTCGCCGAAGCAACGCGAGGTGAGCGGTAAGGTATGGGAGCGCGATCGCAAGGTGCGTGACGCGGCGTTGTTGAGGGCGGGTGGAAAATGCGAGTTCTGCCAGCAAAAGGGCTTCAAGATGAACGGCGGCGGAGTCTACCTTGAGACACATCATGTCGTGCCGCTATCCCAAAAGGGCCCAGACCACGAGAGGAATGTGGTGGCCCTTTGTCCCAACGATCACCGAGAGGCGCATCATGGCGAACGGCGTGAGGCGATGCGGACGGCGTTACTCTCAATGCTCTCTGGAATCTATGAGTGCTGAGTGGTTGGCTTGCCAGTTTCGATATCCATCCGTGCTGCGAGGTGCGCTACGCTAATGAGCTTAGAAAGCCACCGAAATCTGCATATCGTAGGGGACAGACTTGCCATTTTCAATGGCCGGATAGAACACGGCTCCTCCCATAGCGGCCACGGCCTTTTCGTCTAAGCCGTAGCCAAGTCCGCGCACAACTTTAATGTTATCGGGATGTCCCGTATCATCGACGGTCAGCGACAACAGAACTGTACCGTGGATATTCTTCGCCTGAGCCTCAGGCGTACTTTGCGCTGCCTGTTGATACATCCACTGAGGCGGGACAATCTTGCGTCCAGGGATGGGGAAGTCACTCGGCTTCATAGCGTTTACAGTTCGATTCGGGTTCGCAAGAATGCTCTGTTCGACTTTCTCCTGGGTTTGTACCTTGAGCAGTTCAGCTTTACGCGCATCACTATCCTGCTTGAGCTGGCTTAGTTGTACCGTGCGGTCGTTTTGTGCCTGTTGAATTTGGTTACTTTGCGCCTGTTGCAGGGCGATCAGGCCGCTTGGGTTCGTCCTCGCCATGGCGCGCATAGCTGCAAGATTTCTGTCCTTGTCCACGAGCGGAGTCACCTCTAGCTGGTGCATCTTTGCTCCGTCGTCTGCAATTTGCTGGGTGAGGGTTTGGTCCTGCTTCTGAAGCTCTGCCAACTTGGCGGGAGCGTTCCCTGCCTTCTCCTGTTGGTCCTTCTGCAAGGCGTCAATGTACTGTTGCTGTGCAGCCAGAACATCATCCCAGTCCTTCGCGGTACCTTCCTGGACAGGACGCATCACCGTATCACTGAAATTCGTATGGGACCAGGTCATAACATTTTGAACTGCATCGTTCGTCATCATGCTACGGAACGCACTGAAGGTCGATGCCGCTTGCCCCCGGTTCCGCTGGACGAAATTCCCTGATTCCATCCATGGTCCATCTCCCAAGACATTCGACTTCGCACCTGACCGGCACAAGACTGCGCCAAGATTGGCCTGTCCTCCCTGCGGGAGATTAACCCACTTATCCGCCCCGTTCTCGATTCGAGCACATACCATGGACTCCTGGTGATCGGCCCAGCTTGTAACGATGAGATTCTGGCGCGTTGTCCCGTCCTCGTAATGCAGGAAGACGCTTAGATTCTGGGTATAGTATTTGACGGTTGTATCTGCGGGCTTAACCCAGCCGCTGTCCTCGCGGATAATTTCATCGACATAGGCAAATGCCTTCGCGGCGCACTGTTCAGGCGTGTCTTTCGCGGCACACCTCTTCGCCTCATTCATGGGGAACTGATGGCGCGGCTTGGCTGCATAGGCAGAGTAGTCGCCAGAAGCAACCCCCTGCGAGAAGGAACCACCGACCCAGTAATATCCATCCTGCTTCAGCAGTGCACCGAGAGTTGCGCTCTTAGTGTTGATGGGGACGAGAATGTACTTCTTTCTCACCTCGCGCTCCAAGGCGCGGTCAAATTGGTACTGGTAAACGAGTGGACCACTGGTGATTGGTCGCCCAGACGGTGTCATCGCTGAGACAAACACATGGGCTTCGTTGGTCTGACCCATGGCCGACATCGCGACGGCCAGCGGTACGAACAATAGCGCCTTCTTCATAATCTTCCCTTGGACCGCTAAAAAACTTATTAATGCGGGATACTTCTCAGTTCGTGAGCGAAGTACCGGGCATGGTAGGCAGTCAAGCTCATCAGTCGTACACGTTAAAACGCCCAGCCACTTTTTCGCTGCGGCCTTCTCCATAAAAGAAGCAGGATTCAGATGGCGTTTCATGCAGGTATCCATGATAAGGCTCTCCCCTTCGATAAGCCAGCGGCTCACACTATTGGAAGTTCCGGCACACGTTCGTGTGCAAAGACGCACCGGATCAAAACGGGCCGGAGCGGCCCTGATCCAGTGCTAAACAGCAAACCCGGATGGTTCCATCCGGGCAAATGCAAAGGTATGTGGTGCGGGCGGGGGGACTTGAACCCCCACGACCTGTTAGGGTCTGCGGATTTTCATACCACTTCGGCTTTCGCCGCCCCGCCAGCGGCGGGTTCGTGGTCTGGACTATACCTTCACCATCCCGCAAGGGTCAGGTGCTGCCCGTCTAGTCTCTACACCTTCCCGGAATTCTTCCAGGCTTGGCTCGGGATTGCCTTTTCAGGTTTCCCCGACTTTGAGCAGTTCTACTCCGCCAGTTTCCCGGCGGGCACTCAATTTCCTTAAGTCCGCTGTGTCTGCCGATTTCACCACGCCCGCATGAATCGCCACAACCTATGATAAGCCACTACATCGCATCGGCCAATGGAGGAACCTCAACTCTGCGCGGCCCCTTCTTGGACACGGCTTTCTTCGGACGTGGCCTCATCACATTGATGGCCGAAGCATTGAGTTGTGTCTTCAGATGAGACGCATAGTATTTTTCGATCATCTCCACGCTTGTCCGGCAGTTCTTGGCGATCTGATAGATGTCGGCCCCTTCCAGAAGGCGCAAGCAGATGTACGTGTGACGAAGGCTATACGCGGTTCGCGGGTTGCCCTCGCGGTCAACCTGCAACTTCTCTTCCTCAAGAATGGCCTTGAACAAATCGCGTGACCATTTTGGAAACAGAAGGTCAGTAGCTCCGGGCTGCTGCCAGTCACCCATATCTTTGCGGCTTCCTTTACGTCCCGGCCCGCCTGCGGGACGCAGACGGGCCTTCAGGCGCTCGAATGGACGCACTGCCCCTGCTGTGCTCTTGCAATAACCAACTCCTCGCTTTCCTCGAACTTCGATCTCCAAAATGGTCTGCCCGCTGTCCTCGTCTTCGACTACTTTTACGTCGCGGAACTGGAGACGCATCGCCTCGTCGGGGCGAAGGCCAGTGTTGGCGGAAAACAGAACGTAATCGTGAAGCTGTTCCGCTTCCCACTGGAAGCGGGGCTGCTTGGGATGCTGCGCACGCTTGCGCGTGGCTTCGTAAAGTTGCTTGTATTCTTCAGGAGAGAACCATGCCCGGTGGGAGATTTTCGGAGACGAACGATATGGCTCTGACAAATCGGGCAGATGGTCAATCCATCCATGCCGCAACGCCGTCTTGAAAATCTGGCGGAGGGTGACGATCTCCTGATGCATGGTGTTCCGCGCCGGAGGCTTGCCCCGGAGAGCCTTGCACATTTCGAGTCGCTGGATGCGGTACTCACTCACTTTGCCCGCTGTAATTTCAGGAAGGGCCATATTCCCGAAGAACGGAACTAGATAGTTGTTGGTACGCGCGTGCTGGCCCCGCGTGTATGTGGGGCTACGTTGTCCCTGCGTAATGATGTCGAACTCGCGGAGATAAACCTTCGCGGCCTCTCGAAATAGCTTGCCGCCCTGCAATTCTCCATCGCGGAGCTTGCCGCGAAGCTGTAAGTACCAGTCTTCAGCTACCTCTTTGGCCTTTGACAGACTGTCTTCTTTGGTTGTTGTGCGCCGATTCTTTCCTGCCAGAAAGCTCGCGCACTGCCAGCTTGAGCTATTGGGACGCCGGTAGATGTGTACCTTGCCGCCGAGGATCGTGAACCGTTCGGACATGAACATTCACCTCCATACCCTCCATGAATACCACGAAAAATGTGTAAGGGTTGCGTCAGCGTTGAGGTCGTCGATTGCTTCAAATAACCGCTTATTTATCTGACACTTAGATGCAGTAAAGGCATAAACTTTTACGATTTTAAGTCCGCTGTGTCTGCCGATTTCACCATCCGGGCTTCGGCGCCGGGAAACCGCGCCTGCCTCATCGTAACGCATCCACGCTTATCCACTGATGCACGGAACCATCCTCCCGGCTTCCGCGTATCTGCTGTTAGTTAATCACTTTTGTCGTAGACGCTTCGGACTATGCCCTTACTCGACATCTTCAAGCAGACGCTCGCCGCGCTATGGGCCACCAAGCTCCGGAGCTTCCTTACGATGTTCGGCATCGTCTGGGGCATCACCTCGGTCATTCTGCTGGTGGGACTGGGCATCGGGTTCAACCGCGATCAGAAGCAGCGGATGCGCAGCATCGGCACCGACATCGCCATCTTCTTCGGCGGCAAGACCGGGATGCAGGCCGGAGGCTACGCAGCCGGGCGTGACATTCGCATGACCATCGGCGACGCCATCGCCATCCAAGAGCGCGCCACCCTCGTCAAAAACGTCAGCCCGGAGATTCGCCGCAACGTCTCCGAAGTCAGCCAGTGGAACGCGGCCAACCGCGCCGTGCGCGGCGTCTGGCCTGAGTATCAGCACTTCCGTTCACTCACCGTCGAGCAGGGCCGCCTGATGAACCAGGAAGACGAGGACACAGGCGCGCGCGTCATCATCCTCGGTTCCGACGCCAACCGGCAGCTCTTCCCCGGCAGGCCTGTCATCGGACAAACGCTCATGGTTGCAGGCTATCCCTACACCGTCATCGGCGTGCTCGTCAAAAAGCAGCAGAACGGCAGCTACGGCAGCGGTCCCGACAACTCGCAGCTCTTCGCGCCCTACTCGGCCATGGCGCGCGACTTTCCTCCTCCCGAACGCCCCGGAGTCGAGCCCGGCTTCGTCAACAATATCGTCATCCAGCCCATCTCGCCCGACTTGCACGAGAAGGCCCTCGCCCAGGTCAAGCGCATCTTCGCCGAGCGTCACCACTTCGACCCGAACGACAAAGACGCCCTCTGGGTATGGGACACGCTCGAGGGCGCGAAGTTCACCGAGCGCATCTTCCACGTCATGACGCTCTTCTTCGGAGCCGTCGCGCTGCTCACCCTCTCGCTCGGCGGCATCGGCGTCATGAACATCATGCTGGTCGCCGTCACCGAGCGCACGCGCGAGATCGGCATCCGCAAAGCACTCGGCGCAACCGCCGTGGACATCCGCCGCCAGTTCCTTGTCGAGTCAGCCATCATCACCATCGTCAGCGGAGCAGCAGGCCTCGCCATCGGCGTCGGAATTTGTCTCCTGATGCGACTCATTCCGCTGCCCGACTTCGTACCGCATCCGGTCATCTCGCTCGCCGCGATCATCTCATCGCTCGTCACGCTGACGCTCATCACCCTCTTCGCGGGCACCTATCCAGCCCTGCGCGCCGCCAACCTGAGCCCCATGGAATGCCTGAGGACGGAGTAGCCAATGAACCTGTTCGAGGTCGTCCGCCAAAGCATCCACTCACTCCTGCGCAACAAACTGCGCTCCGGCCTGACGATGCTCGGCATCGCCTGGGGACTGGTGACGGTCGTTCTGCTGCTCAGTTACGGCAAAAGTCTGGGCACCGAGGTGATGAATGGCTTCATGGGCCTCGGCGACAACGTCATCATGATCTGGGGCGGCCAGACCAGTATGCAAGCCGGCGGCGAACGCTCCGGCAGGCCGGTCAAGCTGCTCGACGGAGACGCCGACGCCGTGCGCGACGCGGTTCCCTTTCTCAAGGCCGTCAGCTCAGAGACCGACGACGGCTTCAGTTACAAATATGGAGCGAAGGTCGTCAATATCTCAACCAAACTGGTCGAGTATCCCTACGGCGGGATGCGGCGTCTCTACATCGACCAGGGCCGCTACTTCGAACCAGCCGACTTTACCGACCATCGGCCCGTCGTCATCTTTGGTGCGCACGCCGCGCAGAAGCTCTTCAGCGGCTACCCGCCCGTCGGCGAGTCGGTCGAGATCGAAGGCCACGTCTTTCAGGTCATCGGCGTGCTCAAGGACAAGATTCAGGACTCCTCCAACAACGGCCCCGACAACGAGAACGCCTTCATCCCCTTCGACATGATGCGCGTGCTCGAAAACAAACGCGATCCGGACAGCATCGTCTTCCAGCCGCTCTCCGGAGACATGCACGTCAAAGCACTCGCAGCCGTGCGCGCCGTCCTCGCCCAGCGGCACCACTTCAATCCCCGAGACGACAAAGCCCTGCCCGCCTGGGACACCGTCGAAAACGCAAAAGAGATCATGCAGTTCTCGGTCGCGCTCGAAATTCTTCTCGGCATCATCGGAGCCATGACGCTCGGCGTAGGCGGCGTGGGCGTCATGAACATCATGCTCGTCTCCGTCACCGAGCGCACCAAGGAGATCGGCCTGCTCAAATCACTCGGCGCGCGGCCACGCGATATTCTGCTGCAATTTCTGCTCGAAAGCCTGACCCTCACCTTCATCGCCGGGGCCATCGGCATGGCGATGGCGGTGCTGGTCTCCTACCTCGTACCGCCCATGCCGCTCTACTCCGACATCTACAAAACGGCCAACCACGAGGGCGACATCTTCCTGCGCGCCTCACCAGCCATCATGCTGGCGTCATTCGCCATCCTCGCCGTCGTAGGCATCGTCTCCGGCCTGCTCCCCGCCATGCGCGCCGCCAGAATGGACCCCGTCGAAGCCCTCCGCCACGAGTAACGCTTTTTGTTGTCATTCTCGAAGGGAATCTACGTTTTCGTCCCCCCCCTTTTGTTGTCATTCCCGAAGGGAATCTGCGTTTCGCTTCGAGTCGCCCGGGCGCCCCATCTTCGGCGCGGCTTCATGCGCCTAAGGTGGGGTCCAATGTCACCCACTACACGCACGTCATCTCGACCGGAGCAGCGCAGTTTTATCGCGCTGCGGAGCGGAGAGACCCCCGCATTTTCCTTCCCCACAACAGACCCATCCGCTCAAACCACTCCCTGCGCGGCCTCAATCTCCTTAATCTCCCGCTCCGCCCGCGCGCCGCCCCAATACCCAAACGCCGCGATATACACATAGCAAACCACCGGAATCACAAACGCATGATGCACGCCGATCTTGTCCGCCAGATGCCCTTCGGCCAGCGGAATCAGCGCGCCACCCACAATCGCCTGCACCATCAGGCTCGAGCCCTTGCTGGTCAGCGGCCCCAGCCCCGCCAACCCCACGGTAAAGATGCTCGGAAACATCACTGAGTTAAACAGGCCCACCGCCAGAATCGCCCACATCGCCGTGTGTCCGTGCAGCATGATCGACGCCACCACCAGCGCACCGGCCACCACCGCAGCCGAGCCCAGCACCAAGCTCGTCCGCACTTTCGTCAACAGCCACGAGCCAATAAACCGCCCCACCATCGCGCCGCCCCAGTACAACGACACGTACTTCGCCGCCGTCTTCTCCGTAAAGTTCGCAATATCCGGCAGTGCAAAGTAGTTCACCAGAAAGCTGCCGATCGAAACCTCGGCGCCGACATACAAAAAGATGCCCACAGCAGCCGCAATCAATACCGGATGCTTCCAGATGCTGCCATGCGTCCCCTCCGACAGCTCACCAGGACGAATGTCCCGCGTAAAGTCCATCGGCGGCAGCTTCACCAGCGCCAGCGCAATCGCCAGCAGCACCAGCGCCACGCCAATGCCGATATATGGCAGCCGCACCGACGACGCCTGCACCGTGCGATACGCCTGCAGCGCCTCCGCCGAAAACGACTTCATCTTCTCCGGCGAAACCTGCGTCGCCGTCAGAATCAGCGCGCTGCCGAAGAACGGAGCGATGAACGTGCCGAACGAATTAAACGCCTGCGCCAGGTTCAACCGCGCCGACGAGGTCTCCGGCGGCCCCAGGTGCGCCACATAAGGATTCGCCGCCACCTGCAGCAACGTAATCCCGGCCGCCAGAATCACCAGCGCCGTCAGAAACAGTCCAAACGAAGCCGCCGACGACGCAGGCAGAAACAGAAACGCGCCCGCCGCCATCACCAGCACGCCAATCACCATCGACTGCGCATACCCGCGCCACTCCACCAGTTTGCCCGAAGGGAGCGCGAAGATGAAGTAAGCCGAGAAGAAGCAGAACTGCACCATCATCGCCTGCGCATAGTTCAGGTCAAAGATCGCCTTCAGGTGCGGGATCAGAATGTCGTTCAGACACGTCAGAAATCCCCACATGAAAAACAGCGTCGTAGCGATGCTCATCGCCCGGTAGTCTGTATGCTGCGTGCCGCTGTGCTGCGTGCTCGAAGGTGCGCCGACGCCGATTGCCATAATCGATTAACTGAACCTTCCCTGGAGTGCCGTTGCGTCTATCCTATACGCCGTCTGTGGCCGGACCATTTCCGGAGTCCCGAACCGTTGCACTTGCCCTTGAATCCACCTGCTTTCACACGCGCCCCAACCGCCGCCGCACAAACTCCACCACCTCCGCCGTCACATACACCGGAGGCCGTATCGCCAGCACAGGAACACCTGCACCCATCTTCCTCGCCGAGCCTTCGGGCGCAAGCACGGCATCGGCGCGCTCGATCAACTCACGCGCCGACTCCTTGAAGTCCGCTACCGCCGGGTCCACCACACTCAAATAAACATCCGGACGCAGAAGCCCCACCACACTGTTCGACTCAATCAGCACATTCTCCGCCGCCTCAATCTCGGGCCGAATCCGCGCCATCGCCTCTGCCAGATCCTCGCGCCGCGCCTTCACCCAGAACGCCCGCACCGCGCCCGCCGCCAGAAACCTCCCCGAGTCCGTCGCCGAATTTTTATTCAGCTCTTCGCGCACCTCGACGCCCGCACACGCCTCCCCGGGTCTCGCCAGCGAAATTTTGAACGCAGTCCACCGCCGTTCCGCAAGCGCCGCAATCAGCCCAGCACCAACGCTGGTCTTGCCCACGCCCTTCGTCTGTCCCCCAACCACCACCATCGCCATCGCCGCTACCGCTTCTTCAAACGAGCCAGATCGCGCAGATACTCTTTCAATGGCCGCGCCGGCCGGCCCCAAAAGACCTCGCCCGCTCCATGCATCTTCTTGCCGCTCAGCACACCCGCGCCGCCGCCCAGAATGACGCCCGCACCGACGGTAGCATGCTCGCCGATCCCCACCTGCCCACCCAGAATCGCGCCATCCTCCACCACGCTCGACCCCGAGATCCCCGTCTGCGCCGCGATAATCACGTTCTTCCCAATCACGCAGTTGTGCCCAATGTGGACCAGGTTGTCGATCTTCGTGCCGCGCCCAATCCGTGTCTCGCCCAGCGCACCGCGATCAATCGTCGTGTTCGCGCCAATCTCAACATCGTCTTCGATGCACAGCCGTCCCTGCTGCGGAAAGATGACATACTCGCCCGTCTCCGCCGACCGCGCGTAACCGAACCCCGTAGACCCCAGCACCGCTCCCGCCTGCACCACCACACGGTCGCCAATGGTCGTCCCTGCATACACCGCGACCCGCGCCTGGAGATGGCAATCCCTGCCGATGCGCACGCCGTCTTCAATCACCGCGCCCGGCCCCACGCTCGTGCCCTCGCCCAGCGTCACGTCCTTCCCGATGACCGCTGTCGGATGCACCTCACTCCGCTCGCCGCGCCCCTTCAACCGCCGCGCCACCACGGCAAAGGCGTACCGCGCGTCCCTGACCCACAGGACTCTTGTATCGGAATCCACTCCCTCCACCCGCAGCTTCGCGTTCGCCAGAATCACTCCGGCCTTCGAGGCCAGCGCCAGCCCGAGCGTGGCATCATCCACGGCGAACACCACCGACTCCGCCCCCGCGCCCTCAAAGCCCGAGACCTCACTCACCTCGCCCACCGCTCCAGCGGCATCCACCCCAACCCACTCCGCAACTTCTCGTATCGTCGCCATCAGTAAATCCCCGCCTCGCCCGCCGGCCGCGTCTTCCATCGCCGGTGCATCCACAGCCACTGCTCAGGATACTGCCGAATATAAGCCTCCATCACCGCCGTAAACCGCGCCGTGTTGGCCACCGCGTCCGCCTCCGCGTCGCCTGTGTTCACAACTTCCAACTCTTCTCCAAACCGCAGCACATACTTCTTCTCCGTCTCATGCCACAGCAGAAACCCCGGCACTACCGCCGCACCGGTCTTCAGCGCAATTCTCGCCATACCCGAAGCCGTACACGCCTCGACACCAAAGAACGGCACAAACACTCCCTGCGGCGGTGTCATGTTCGTGTCCATCAGAATCCCCACCGTCTCGCCCGCGCGCATCGATGCAATCAGCCCGCGCGCAAAATCATCCTTGTGGATCACGCGATTGCCGTGCATACACCGCACCCGGTTCACAAACGCATCTACCAGCGGATTGTCCAGCCGCCGGATCACCATCCCCATCGGCATCCCCATCAGCGAGTGGTAGAAGCTCGAAAGCTCCCACGCGCCCAGATGCCCCGTCAGCACCAGCACGCCCTTGCCCTTGTCCCGCGCCCGCAGATAGTTCTCCAGCCCCTCATAGCGAATAAACCGGCTCGCGCCCTCCGCCGTATACCCGGGCATCTCGCAGAACTCCGCCAGCAGATACCCCAGGTTCCGGTACACAAGTCGCAGAATCGCTTCCCGCTCTGCCTCTGTCTTCTCAGGAAACGCCAGCGCAAGATTCCGCAGCCCAACCTTCCGCAGCCGCCCCAGCCCGCGAAACGCCAGAGCGCCAACCGCCGCGCCAATCTCCCGCGCCAACCCGCGCGGCAGCACGCCAAGCACCCGCACGGCTAGCCACACGACGGCAAACTCCGTCCGCTCGCGGAAGCTGACGTCTGCCTTCGCGGTCTCTCTCTGAGTGGCTTCGCTCAAGCCACAAGTCTACCGTCTTCCACCGTTTTTTCGAGCCGAAACACGAAGGGGCAGCCGCGTCCGGCCGCCCCCTTCGAGTTCACTTCATCAGCTTAGGGAATCTCTGATTACGTGTTCGTTTTGAAGGGACGCGACTTCAGTCGCGTCGCAAGCCGCTTCGATTCAATGAGGCTTTAGCCTCTGAGGGAATCATCGCGCACTCAATCAGACCTTCCTTACCGGTTCCTGCGCGCCCGCACAAAGTAGCGGGCCACCGTGCCTACAAACGTCCGCGCCTCCGATGGAGTCGCCTGATTGCCCTTCAGAATCGTCTCAAACGGAATATTCGCGCCGTAGAGCACGCGCGTATCGTCGGCATTCTGCGAAACCACCGTGCCATCCAGATTGATTCCCGCAAACAACCCCTTGCTGCGCGAGTACGTCAGAAACTCCGCATTCAGCTTCCAGTCTGTCCCGGCTGCCGCATTCCGGCCCACCGGCCCAGCCGAAGCCGCCGCGTCCGCGCCCAGCTTGAACTTGTTCTTCAGCATGTCCTGCAAGCCCTGGTCGTTCATGGCAACCATCACCAGGTCCGTCGCCTGCGCGCCAATCTGGAAACCGAAGCTGCCGCCGGCCATCTGAATGCAAACCGGGGCGCTCCAGCCCCGCGCCGTGCGGCAGGTAGCGACTCCCTGGCCATACTGTCCGCCTACAACAAACGCCGCCTTCTTATAGCTGGGCACAACGACCACACACGATGCTCCCGAAAGAATACTCGACGGAATTGCCTTGTCCGGCGTCGCCATCACCTGCCGTATCACCGCGGCTGCGTCATTCAACCGCCCGGCTATCGTGGCCTTATCACTGGACGCATGTGCGGAAAGCGGCAAGGCCATCACGGCCACGGTACATGCAATCGCTGACAGTCGTTTCATCTTCATCGTTTAAGCCTTTCCTGTTCCAACTTTTGAGCTTGGCGAATGTTCCAGACCCGGAAATCGCCTGTTTCCAGCATCCTATGTGATGGACAGGGGCACAAGGGAGTTGCACCGGCAGGCGAAAAAGACAAACTGCCTTCCAGCACATAAAAAATGGGGACTGCAGAGATAGTGCCGGGGGATCAGCGGCACTCTCTCTGCAATCCCTCTCCCAGGTCTGTGTTGCTTGTTCTCACTGTGCCTCACCTGACACCCCTCCACAACGGTACGGAGGTATGTATACCTTTGGAGGTGCCTTGATTAATCAATCGGTCAATATCGTTATCGGTGCTGCTTGATTTGTCGCCTTATCAGAAGCCCGGACAACGAGGATGGGCTTGCCAGATTGCGGGAAAATGCATACGTCGTGCTTTTCGGTGGGAGCGCGGGGCTTCAGCTCTGCGAAAATCCCAGCAAACTCAAGGGGTTTTAGAGACTGGGTGAGAACTCCGCAATTCGGTCGTTTTGATTAAGGGCACGAGTTTACCCGTGCCGTAAGTGCCTCATTTTCCGTTGGGGCTTTAGGTAGTGTCTGATGAATCGACGAGAATCGTTTTTGCTTCTGGGTAGGCCAAGCCTTTAGGCTTGGCTCTCTTCACGAACCGTGACAAATGGGGCTTCAGCCCCTGGCGTATGCCTTTTT